>Ga0224495_10000216_pt1 | contig 47202 bp, 40 predicted proteins | sample SF_Jul11_sed_USG_FD_168128 | JGI IMG/M metagenome (GOLD analysis project Ga0224495, IMG submission 168128) | Sediment microbial communities from San Francisco Bay, California, United States - SF_Jul11_sed_USGS_4_1 | ecosystem: Environmental > Aquatic > Marine > Sediment | place: USA: California...
CGAAAACTCGGCCTGCGGCCTCAGACATTCGCGTTCGCCCTTTGGGACGCTACCTTAGGCCAAGACGTGTGCCCCAAAATCTTATAGGGCTGCTTCCGGGGACATGCGGGTTTTGGGTAAAAGCTTTAAAGCCTTTGAATCTAACCCCATGCGAACATTCCCGTTACGCTGGTTCCTTTCCCGCCCGCTTCGTCCGGCCCGGACGGATTGACACCCCTGCGGCCTGGGGGTACTATCAATCATGCCGCGATTCACCATCCAGTCCGAATTCAAGCCCACGGGCGATCAGCCGCAGGCCATTGAGAGCCTTTCCGAGGGTGTTATAAAAGGACTGCGGGACCAGGTCCTGCTCGGCGTGACCGGTTCCGGCAAGACCTTTACCATGGCCAACGTGATAGAGCGGGTCCAGAAGCCAACGCTCGTGATCGCGCACAACAAGACCCTGGCGGCACAGCTCTATAACGAGTTCAGGGAGCTCTTTCCGCAGAACGCGGTGGAATATTTCGTTTCCTACTACGACTATTACCAGCCCGAGGCCTATCTTCCGACCACGGACACCTATATCGAGAAGGACTCGGCGATCAACGAACAGATCGACCGCATGCGCCACGCGGCAACGAACGCGCTGTTCGAGCGGAACGATGTGATCGTGGTCGCCTCGGTCTCCTGCATCTACGGCCTGGGATCGCCTGAGGCATACCACGGCATGCTGCTCTTCCTGGAGAAGGGACAGCGCATCGAACGGAACGAGATGCTCCGGAAGCTCGTGGACATCCAGTATGCGCGGAACGATTTCGATTTTCAGCGGGGCACCTTCCGGGTGCGCGGCGATGTGTGCGAGATCTTTCCGGCTTCCCATGAGAGCACGGCCATTCGCGTGGAGATGTTCGGAGACGAGATCGACAGCATCTCGGAGTTCGATCCGCTGCTCGGAACGCCGCTGCAAAAGCTGGACAAGATAGCGGTCTACCCGAACAGCCACTTCGTGATCCCCGAATCGCGCATGAAAGCGGCGGTTGACGGCATCCATGAGGAATTGCGGGAGCGTATCCAGCATTTTCGCAGGGCGAACAAGCTGATCGAGGCGCAGCGCATCGAGCAGCGCACGATGTTCGACCTGGAGATGATCCGGGAAATGGGCTACTGCCACGGCATCGAGAACTATTCGCGCCACTTCTCGGGCAGGGCTCCCGGCGAACCGCCGCCCACGCTGCTCGATTACTTCCCCAAGGACTACCTGCTGATCATCGACGAATCCCATGCAACGGTCCCGCAGATCGGCGGCATGTTCAACGGCGACCGGGCGCGAAAGACCACGCTTGTGGAATTCGGGTTCCGTCTGCCTTCGGCGCTGGACAACCGGCCGCTCAACTTCGAGGAGTTCAAGGACCGGACGAACCAGGCCGTCTACGTGTCCGCCACGCCCGCGGACTACGAAATGGAGAGGAGCGGGAACCGCATTATCGAGCAGGTGATCAGGCCTACCGGCCTCACGGACCCGACGATCGCGGTGCGGCCGGTGAAAGGGCAGGTGGACGACCTGCTGAACGAGGTGCGGAACCGCGCCGAGCAAAAGGAGCGGGTGCTGGTCACCACGCTCACGAAGCGGATGGCCGAGGACCTGACGGAACATTACAAGGAGCTGAACGTCAAGGTCGCTTATCTCCATTCGGATATCGACACCCTGGAGCGGGTGGACATCATCCGCGACCTGAGGCTGGGAAAATACGATGTGCTGATCGGCATCAACCTGCTGCGCGAAGGACTTGACATCCCCGAGGTCTCGCTCGTGGCGATCCTGGACGCGGACAAGGAAGGGTTCCTGCGTTCAACGCGGTCGCTCATCCAGACCATGGGCCGCGCCGCCCGGCACGTGAACGGCGAGGTGATCCTCTACGCGGACAAAATGACCGACTCCATGTCCCGGGCCATCAGCGAGACCAGCCGCAGGCGCGCGATCCAGGAGGAATACAACCGGAAGAACAACATAACTCCTCAATCGGTGAAGAAGAACATCATGGCCGCGCTCCGGACCGTGTATGAGCAGGATTACTTCACCGTGCCGATCGCGGCGGAGGAGGCGGGCGAGTATGTCCCGACCGTGGATATCCCGAAACTGATCTCCCGGCTGGACAAGGAAATGCGGCAGGCGGCAAAGGAACTGGACTTCGAAACAGCGGCGGAGCTGCGCGACAAGATACGATCGCTCCGGCAGAAGGAACTTGCCGTGGGAGTCAAGGTGGAGTGACTCGAATTCGAAATGTGGAATTCGGAATGCGGAATAGGAGCGAAGATGAATATCCATGAAGTTGCAGGAAAGCTCATCGGCTCAGGCGAGCATATCCTCGGCGCCGACGCGACAGGCAGCCACGCCTGTTATCTCATCTACGGCGTTTTGAAGGCGGGGGAAAAGGGGCGGGTGCTGAAGCCAGGTGCAGGTCACGAGGAGATGGTCCTGGCCGTGAACGGAGACATTATCCTGCACGGCAGGTCCATGTTCGTGCTCGGCAAAGGACAGGCAGCGCATTTAGTCGGGGAAGAAACGTTCCTGGCAGAAAACCCGGGCAGCAGTGATGTTATCTACGTTGTTGCGGGCGGCCACGGGGCGGGCGGCCACGCGCATTGAGCATGCTCAAGACAGAGGAAATCATGGAAAAGAAGACCGAAGGGAGCGGACAGGACTGGCTGCTGCGGTACAAGAAGAAGATCATTCTTGCGATCGTGTGGATCATCACCGCCGCGGTCGTGCTCACCATGCTCACCATTGCCTGGACCTTGCGGGCGCAACTGATGACCCAGAGCATGCTGCAGGCCCAGGAACTGGGAGCGCTTATCCACTCGAGCCTGAACCACCTGATGCAGGTGCGCGATCCGGACAGGATGCAGACCACATTGGAGGCCATCGGACGCGAGAACCCCTCGCTCGTCCGTGCATTCATTCTCGACAGCCGCGGCAGGGTCGCCTATTCAACGGACCGCCGGGAGATCGACTCGGTCATCGACCGGTTCACCCACGTGTCCTGCAAAGGGTGTCACAGCGGCGCTGTCGTGGTGCCTCATGACACGACCATGACCATAACCATCGAAGGCAAACGGGTGCAACGGTACGTGCATGTCATAGAGAACCAGCCGTCCTGTCACGGCTGCCACGCGGCGTCTACACGGATCAACGGCAAGCTGATCATCGACCGGTCCCTTGAGGCCACCGACGCGCTGGTCAGGACCGTGGTTGCCATCATCTGCATTCTGGGGTTCGGATGCCTTCTGGTCCTGGTGCCCTTTCTGTGGCGGATCCTGTCAAAAGGCGTTAATACCTACATTGCCGAGATCCGGCTCAAGTCATCGGAACTGGTCACGCTCTACAGTATAGTCGAGCGTCTGAGCACGACCATCGACCTTGAGGAACTGAAGAGGATCATCATTGACATCATCAGCGACGCCTACCGCGCCGATGAGATCGACATGGTCATGCCCAGCGAGTACCGGGAAATGGGCGCGATCGTCTGGAGCAAGACCGGAAGGTCCATGGCCCGGAAGAAGGTCGATCCCGCGTCGGAACTGCACGGGTTGATTCAGCGATGGCTTGAAGACCCGGCGGCAGAACCGTCCGTGACCGGCAACGGACGAAGCATTACCATGCCTGTTGCCAAGGGCGGTACGCGGTTGGCCCTCATCGTCGTCCACAGCTCTCAGCAGACCTTTGACGAGGAACATCTTCCGCTCATACGCGGCATGGCAAACCATATTGCCGTGGCCTTTGACAATGCGATGCTCTACCAGCTGGCGATCACCGACGAACTGACAGGATTGTACTCGCCCCGCTATTTCCGCCAGGCCATCAGCAAGAAGCATGTGCTCTTTGAAGAGTACGGCGAGAAGATGACCCTGCTCATGGTGGATATTGATAATTTCAAGCGGGTCAATGATACCCATGGCCACCCCGCGGGGGACGCCATCCTCAAGGAGGTCAGCCGGTGCATTCTGAGCGCTGTCCGCACCGATGACCTGGCGTTCCGGTACGGAGGCGAGGAATTCGCCGTTATCCTGCCGGCAACGGATCCTGATGCGGGAAAGGCCGTTGCCGAACGGATGCGGGCGCTGATCGAGCATTATCCGTTCAAGGCGGACCAGCACGTTCTATCGATAACCGTGAGCATAGGGATCGCGGCCTGGCCCGCGAGCGCCGAGACCATCAAGGAGATCATCCTGCAGGCGGATAAGGCGCTGTACGAGGCCAAACACAGCGGGAAGAACCGGGTTGTGGTGAGGGAAGGCAAGGAGTAAAAGGAAAGTGGTAAGTAATAAGTGGTAAGCAGTCAGCAGTCAGGAGATAGGAGCCAGTAGTAAGTAGCGGTAGCCTTACCTCTGTCTCTCTCAGAGCGGCAGCTTTTTCGTCTCCTCTAACGAGGGGCCGCGGTCCGCGCCGCTCATGGATTTCAGCCGGTCATCGAACTTATCGAGCCGTTTGTCCGCATCATCGTATTTTGACTTCACGTTCGTCAGGTGTTTGCCCACCAGCTCGAAATCCCCTTTGAACTTGTCAAAATCGCCTGAGAGCTGCGCAAGACCTTTCAGGATCTCCTGCGCCCGTTCCTCGATATGCAGCCCCTTGAGCCCCAGCATGATGGTCTGGAGATAGGCGTAGAAACTGTTGGGCGAGACCGGGATGACCCGCTTCTGGAAGGAATAGGTGAGAAGCCCCTTGTCCGTGTCGATCGCCTCGTCCTTGATGATCAGTTCGTAATAGACGTTCTCCGCCGGGATGTACATGAGCGCGAAATCGCAGGTCCCCTCGTCGGGCAGGATGTACTTGTTCGATATGGCATCGATATGCTTTTTCACGTCAGCCATGAACTTCCGCCGGGCGGCCTTCTGCTCATCCTCGGACGTCACCTCGATGATGCGCCTGAAGTTCTCGAGCGGGAACTTGGCGTCCACGGGCACCATGCTCTGTCCCAGCTTGATCACCGCGTCCACGGCCTCGCCGCTCTTGAAGCGGTGCTGAAGGCTGAAATGCGCCGGCGGCAGGATCTGCGCCAGCAGGTCTCCCAGAAACAGTTCGCCCAGACCTCCCCGGAGCTTCGGCGACCGCAGGATCTCCTGCAGGCTCGCGATGTCCTTTCCCACCTCAAAGACCCGCTTGGTTGCTTCCCCGAGACTTCCCAGGTTCTTGGTCACGTCCTGGATGACCGTAGCCGCTTTGTCCAGCCGCGTGTTCAGATCGCCCGTTGATTTCTGGAGCTGCTCCGTGACCTGGCCAAGACGCGTGTTCATCTGCGCGGATACCTGGCCGAGCTGGGCGTTCACCTGGGTCGTGACCTGTCCGAGCTGCTGATTCACGGTCTCCTGGTTCCTGAGCATGGCGTCCGAGAGCTGTCCGCGGAGCGACTGGATCTCCTGCTGCAGCAGCGCGGCCGTGGCGTCGACCGCGGGTTTCCTGGACTGCAGTACGAGCCAGAGGACAACGAGCAGGACGGCGGCAAGGAGGATGATGATGGCAAGTTCCAAAGTATACGGTCCTTTCTGTTACGAACGCTGTGAACAAGAATGAATTGCGATACTATAGCACAACAAGCAAACGCTGACAACAGCGACCTCTGTGGCATCACCGTTGACAAGAGACCGTATGAAGAATATGATACCTCCCATGACCAAGGCTGAGTTCCTCAAGACCTTTCCCGCATTCACCCGGAGCGACGATGCGCTGATATCAACGCTCGTCTCCGCGGGCCAGCGCAAGACCATTCCGGCCGGTGCCCAGATCTACCGGGTAGGCGATGCCTGCAGCGCGATCGCCTTTGTGCTGTCCGGCGAGATCAGGGTATACAAGATCGGTCAGGGGGGCAGGGAGATCACCCTTTATGAGATCGGGCCTGGTGAGACCTGCATCCTGAATGCTTCCTGCATCCTTTCCGGCAGGACCTATCCCGCGCATGCGCTGACACTTGCCGAGACCGTAGTATTCATGGTTCCCTCTGACCTCTTCCACCGTCTGGTGAATGAGTTCGACATCATGCGCGATTTCGTGTTCACGCTTCTTTCCCAGCGCCTGACCGGGGTCATGGAACTGGTGGAGGAGGTGGCATTCGGCAGGATGGACGAGCGGCTCATGGATTACCTTGTCGAGAAGAGCCAGGACAACCGGCTCGAGACTACCCACCAGAAGATCGCCAATGACCTGGGAACCTCCCGGGAAGTGGTGAGCCGGCTGCTGAAGGACCTTGAACGTAAAGGAACAGTCAGGCTTTCCAGAAATGAGATTAACCTCCTGAAATAGGCCGGATAGAATACACCGGGCACGTGACGGGGAGAAAGCCGGTGCTTCCCATCACCTTATCGCAAGATCCCACTATATCATCCTGACCTGTTCTCCATTCCGGCCTTCTCCTGCTCCTGCTCCGAACTGTGACTAAGTCACAGAACTCCCTTTTCTCGCATGGTATTGTTCGTTCATCAAGAGCGATGGCAAATGCCGCTGCTCATACGATCTCTGAGGAGGATATTATCATGAAGAAGAACGTCGGTGCTGCTGAGCGTATCGCACGTATTGTGCTCGGCCTGGTCATTCTGGCATTTGCCTTTGTAGGCCCCAAGACCGCCTGGGCCTATCTGGGCATCATCCCCCTGGCAACAGGGCTCATCGGCTGGTGCCCGCCGTACGCGTTGTTCGGCATCTCAACCTGCAAGACCTGCAAATAATCGCGGCTTCACCGGGAGTGCCTCGACAGCACTCTCTCCTTGCAAGCGCACCGTCCCCCCCGGCGGTGCGCTTTTTATTTATATCCATAGCTCCCGCGTATCCATTAGACCTGCATACCAGCTTCCTGATATTAGATCCAAATTGAGAACGGGTTTTTCTTAACCGTACATGGCTAGATATCCGATGAGCCGTGATAGAGGATTTATGGATTAAGCCACAATCACCATTGGGCAATGCGACTCCGAACAAGAAAGAGTTGCATATGTTAATACAAGATAAACTGTGACGAGCAAAATAAAAAAGCATCTTATTGACATACTATGGCAGTTAGAGGTAAAATTTCGCCATAGCAAATCATAATAATGCAATAAATGGCTGGGAGTTGACAATTTGAAGTGATTATAAACTGATTTTATAGTGATTTTTGAGTTGATATTCACCCGTTTTTGTTAGAAATCTGACTCTTACAGGGGGGTAAGGACAACGGATATATGTTCAGAGGAGGCAATTGTTACGTTGTGAATAATGTATAATTGCAAGAAGCTATTAGGCTGAGCACATGACTTGGTTAAGACCTCTCTCCAGACGGTCAATCCGGATAGCCGCGAGGCAGAGAAGATATCAGAAGTGGCAAGGATCACGGGCCTCACTTCGATCATGGACAAACGGCACGAACTGCTCAAGCAGACCGCAAAACTGTCAGGCGCGTTCTAGGGGCCATGTAAAACACCTGCGTTTCAAGCCGGATATCTCTACTGCAGAATCACGCAGGAACGGCTTGTGTGGAAGTGAAGGGGGTCTTTATGAAAATTCGAGATTGGTCTGTAACAAAGAAGTTCCTGGCTGGAATCATTCTGGTACTTTTGGCGGTATCGGCAACGCTGGTCATTGTTCTCGGCATCAGCCAACGAAGCGCGCTGATGAATGCCCTGGAGGATAAGGGACAGTTCACGACTACGTTCCTCGCCGCGATCTGCGCAGAACCGATACTTTCATACAATTTTTCCTATCTCGAGAATTATGTAAAGGATGCTGCGCGGGACGAGGATGTCGAGTCAGCCTCGGTGCTGGACAAACAGGGCAATTTGCTTGCCAAGGCTGGTGAGGAATCAAAGGGAAAAAGCGACGTCCTTGAGTTTACGAGCCCGATCATGCAGGGTTCTGAACAGATCGGCGCGGTCCGGCTCATTTTAACTCAAAAACATGTGAATGCTACTACCCGGAAGGCGCAAGGAGTAATACTTGCCCTGTGCATCGGCGCGGGGGTGCTCATTTCCGCGGTGGTGTACCTGCTGTTCAGAAGGGTCATTGTAAAACCTCTTGGCTCCCTGAAAACTTCCATGGAAAAACTGGCTGCAGGCGACCTGGACCTGACCGTGGAGGTCGGCAGCAAGGATGAAGTGGGACAACTCGGGCATTCCATTCGCGCCATGGTTGCGAAACTGCGGGATGTGGTCGCAGATGTGAAAAGCGCATCGACGAGCGTGTCCGAGAGAAGTAAGCAACTCTCGGAGGGCGCTGCCCAGCTGTCGCAAGGAACGACTGAGCAGGCCGCTTCAACAGAGGAGGCTTCGTCATCGGTCGAGGAAATGGACGCGACGATAAGACAGAACGCGGAAAATGCCGGACAAACGGATAGGATCGCGAATAAGTCGGCTCAAGACGCTGGCGAGAGCGGGAAGGCTGTATCCGACGCAGTGCATGCCATGAAGCAGATAGCGGAGAAGATCTCGATCATCGAGGAGATCGCCCGTCAGACCAACTTGCTCGCCCTGAACGCGGCCATTGAAGCGGCCCGGGCAGGTGAGGCGGGCAAGGGGTTTGCCGTGGTTGCGGCGGAAGTGCGCAAATTGGCGGAGCGGAGCCAGGCCGCCGCTGGAGAAATAAGCAGACTGTCCTCATCGAGCGTCGATGTTGCTGAACGGGCCGGCTCCATGCTGAAGCAGCTTGTGCCGGACATCCAGAAGACAGCGGAGCTGGTCAAGGAAATATCCGCGGCGTCGAAGGAGCAGGCTGGCGGATCGGACCAGATCAACAATGCCCTTCAGCAGCTGAACCGTGTGGTTCAGCAGAACGCGGGCGCTGCCGAGGAAATGTCAACTATGTCGGAGGAACTATCATCACAGGCTGATCAGCTGCAGACGGCCATTGGATATTTCCGTCTGAATCAGCGTGGTGACTCACTCTCGACAGTTTCCCGCCGAGTTTTGCGCGAGGTGCCCGGGGAGCGATCTGGTTCCGCGAAAAGCAGCACTCAGTTGCTGGGAAGCCCGCAACCGGGATTGGTGCGAGAAAAACCGTTGCGTCGCGGCGTTACTTTGAAGATGCATGACAGCATTAAGGGAGATAAGCGTGATGAGGAGTTCGAGAAATTCTGATGCTGCCACCGGGACAGGGATGACGCTCGTAAGCACCTCCGGGGATGTCCGGCTTTCGTCCTGGCAGTAGTGATGGTTTCTTATCGCGGAGGCAATGACCGGACGAGTCGGCTGCTCATCCGGTGAAAATAATTAGCGAGTCTAAGGTGAACCATAAAGGAGGACAGTATGAGTAAGTACCAGGTGTTTTCCTGCGAGCAGCTGTAGCTATGGTCCTGATGGTGCTGGTGGTAGCGCCCGGGGTAGCGATGGCCGAGATCAAGCTTGGCCTGCTTCCGAGACTAAGTGCGACGGAGATGACGATCATGTTCACCCCGCTTGCCGACTATTTGAGCAGGGAGTCGGGCGAGAAAGTGACGTTGGTGATCCCGAAGGACTTTGACGCCTTCAAGGCGCTGGTGAACTCCGGTCAGGTCGACATGGGATTTGCCAATCCGCTGATCTATGTCCAGTTGAAGAAGAACAGTGCAGCGCTCGATCCGTTAGCTCTTGCTTCGGAAAAGGCCGGCACCAAGTTCCGGGGGATCATCATCAGCCGCAAGGACAGCGGTATCGAGAAGGTACAGGACCTGAAGGGCAAGAAGCTCATCTTTGTTGAGAAGGATTCCGCCGCCGGCCATGTGTTTCAGATGCTCACGTTAAGCAAGGCCGGCCTGGACGTGCACAAGGATTTTACCAAACTGCCTTTTGCCAAAAAGCATGACAATGTCGCGCTGGCCGTGTTCAATAAGGCGGCGGACGCGGGCGGTATCCGCGAGGACGATCTTGAAAAGATGAAGGACAAGGTTGACCTGTCTCAGATCAAGATCGTGGCGTACACCGACTATTACCCGAACTGGCCCTTGTTCACCACGGACAAGATGAGCAAGGCGACAGCGGAGAAGGTCAGGGCCGCTCTTCTGAAGCTCAAACCGAATAGCCCCGAAGCGGGGACCATCTCCGGTCCGGCGAAGATCACCGGATTCGCACCGATCAATGATAAGGACTATGACATGCTGAGGCAGGCAGCAAAGCTCGCCGGCGAGTTCTAGGACCTGCGCGCGCACCGGAGCTTCTGCCTCCGGGGCGTTCAACTACATGAGTCACCAGGATCGGCTTGTGCGAAGGAGATGAGTGTTTCGTCCGGGGAACAAACAGGCGGCGCGGACCAGATCAACGGAGCGATCCGGCAGCTGAACCAGGTTGTGCAGCAGAATGCCGGAGCTGCCGAGGAAATGGCTTCGACGTCGAGGAGGTTGCGTCTCAGGCCCGGCAGTTTCAGGATGCCACGGAATTCTTCCAGGTGGATGAACAGAAACAGTTGATGATGAGCCGGTCTGGAGGAACAACGGAAATGCGGGGGAGACAGCGGGAATTACCCTCGTCCGCCGAGGCAACAAAGACGAAACGCAGCGGGAAGGGCGTGCATCTGGATATGGGACATCCCGGCAAGATAAAAAGCAGTATGGACAATGAGGAATTTGAGAAATTCTTTGCGAGAGAAACATGGGGGCAAGGTCTGTTTGCAATGCATTTTATCCGGATACATACCACAGCTGACCGCCGAACGATCCTTGACCCTTAAGACGGGAGCCAATCATGGCAATGATAACAACAACCGAAACAACACAATATCTAACCTTTAAACTCGGCGATGAGGTCTACGCCTTGGACATTGGAAAGGTGCGGGAAGTGTTGGACTTCACCTCGGTCACCAAGGTTCCGCGGACACCGGATTTTATGCGGGGCGTGATCAACCTGCGAGGCAGCGTTGTGCCGGTGGTGGACCTGCGGCTCAAGTTCGGGATGAGCATCACCGAGAAGACGGTGAATACCTGCGTGATCATTACCGAAGTGACGGTTGACAAGGATACGACCATCCTTGGCTGTCTGGCGGACTCGGTCCAGGAGGTGCTGGACCTGGATGCAAGTCACATATCTCCCGCGCCGCGGATCGGCACCAAGCTTAAAACCGAGTTCATCAAGGGAATGGGAAAACGGGACGACCGCTTCATCATCATTCTGGATGTTGACAAGGTTTTTTCAGCTGAGGAACTGGCCTTGGTGGATGCAGGCGGACAGCAGGAGCCTGCATCGTAATACTTTATCATCGCTATTTAAAGAGTGGATTTTCCCTCAGCCTATTGTAAATGCAGTTCCGAGACGCGCAGCCCTTAGAGCGGCGCGTTTTTTTTATCTCAAATACCGTTATAAATTGCTCTTGACAGAACTCGGGAAAAAAGCAAGAATAGGCGTCAGGTAGAGCCTACGGCAATCCTTTGCCTAGGGAACCCTATGACACTAGGCAACCAATTACCGTCCAGCAAGATATCCTCCGGCGTTGAGAGCCTGGACATCCTTATTAGCGGCTTCTCGATCGGCGATAACGTGGTCTGGGAGGTCGAGGCCGGGACCGCCTACGGCATATTCATCAGAAATTTCCTCCGTCGATCCTTTGCCGAAGCCCAGAAGGTCATCTACGTCAGCTGCAACCGCTCTCCCCAGACGATCCTGAACGACTTCGGCAGTCTGCTCGATGAGGAGCACTTCACGCTCGTTGACGGGTTCACGTCCGGCAAAGGGAAGAACGACAACACCTTTCTCAAGTTCTATGATAAGCCGACAGCGACCAATGTGGTGCGCATCGAGAACCCGAAGGACATCGAGCGGTTCACCGCGACGCTGAACGCCATCGAGGACCGTCTCCCTCCGGGAGCGCGGTACGTGTTCGACAGCCTGACCGGCATGCAGGACCTCTGGGGCGACGAGAACGAAACGCACCGGTTCTTCACCTACATGTGCCCGCGGCTCTACGATCTCGGTACCGTTGCCTACTGGCTGCTCGAAAAGGACGCCCACAGCCCGAAGTTCAAGGCGAACCTCAGGCATATCACGCAGGTCGTGCTCGATCTTTACAAACGGAAGAACGCGCTCTATATCAAGGCTCTCAAACTGGAGGGCAGGCAGAACCGGGAAGCGTTCAAGCCCCATGCTTACGAGATTCGCGATGAAGTTGTAACGATCGCGCCGCAAAAGAAGGAGACCTCGTCGGATATCGGCGTCCGGCTCAAGGATGAACGGATGCGGCTCGGCATGAGCCAGAAGGAGGTCGCCGACCGGGTGAACGTTACCCCGAGCTTCCTGTCGCAGCTCGAGAGTAATCAGGTCAGTCCTTCGCTTCCCACGTTCCTGCAGATATGCAGGGCCCTGGGCATCAATCCGGGCCAGTTCCTCGACCTGGGCGGGGAAAAGCACGATACGCCCTGGCTGCTTCGCAAGGAACAGATATTCTCCCGGCCCGCAGGCCGCGACGATGGCGCGAAAATCTACGAAGTGGCAGGGGGAGGCAAACACTCGGCACGCATCGTGGTCCTGGCGCCGAGTTCCGTTCTGAACCGTCATTTCAACTACCTTAAGGAAGAAGAGCTCATATATGTACTGAAAGGCGATCTCACCGTTACGATGGGGGGCAGGGAGGAGCGTATACGAGTTGGCGATATCATCCGTCTCAAAGAGTCTTTCCCCTCACAATGGAAGAACGAAGGAGGTGATGAGGCTGAATTACTTGTACTCTGGTAGGCAATATCCCATTTCCTTTTGACGGAATTTTCTAATATAAAGGTGACGGGATTTTTTTTGCCTTTCGAGTCAAGTAATGCTTAATTCGATAAGCAATAATTAAGTACAAGTAACTTTGTTAAAACGCAGTAAGGTAGTTCTGCATGGTCGCTATTTCCGGGAAAAATACAATCATACCTATTCAAAGGAGAATTCCATGAATCTGCAACAGCCCAATGCAAATGACGCCACAAGAACTGCGAACCGTTCCAGAAATGTGTCTCCCATGAGTGGCCTCTGCACCCGCTGCATCGACGGATGCCGGGGAAATTGCGAGGTTTTCAAAGCGACCTTCCGCGGCCGCGAGCTCCTCTACCCGGGTCCTTTCGGAAGCATCACCGCCGGAGGAGATAAGAACTATCCCATAGACTATTCCCATCTCAATATTCATGGCTACGCGCTCGGCGCAAAGGGTCTTCCGGCCGGACAGGTAGGAGACCCGGACACTGCCCGGTTCCCCAATGTGAACACCGAGACGAGCTACGGCTGGGACAAAAAAGTGAAGATGAAGGTGCCGATCTTCACAGGAGCGCTCGGCTCGACCGAGATCGCGCGCAAGAACTGGGAGCACTTCGCCATCGGCGCGGCCATCTCGGGCGTCACGATCGTCTGCGGCGAGAACGTCTGCGGCATCGATCCGGAGCTCGAACTCGGCAGCAATAAGCTGGTCAAGAAAGCGCCGGACATGGACCGCCGCATCGCATTGTATAAGAAATACCACCAGGGATACGGCGAGATCCTGGTGCAGATGAATGTCGAGGACACGCGGCTGGGCGTCGCCGAGTACATCATCGACAAGCACAAGCTTGATACCATCGAGCTGAAATGGGGCCAGGGCGCCAAGTGCATCGGCGGCGAGATCAAGGTGAGCTCGCTGGAGCGGGCGCTTGAACTGCAGAAGCGCGGCTACATCGTGACGCCGGACCCGTCCGATCCCGTGGTGCAGGCGGCGTTCAAGGAAACGGCGATCAAGGAGTTCGAGCGCCACAGCCGCCTCGGCTTCATCGGCGAACAGGAGTTTTACGCCGAGGTCGAGCGTCTACGGAAGCTCGGGTTCAAGCGCATTACCCTCAAGACCGGCGCCTACGGCCTGCGCGAGCTGGCCATGGCGCTCAAGTGGTGCTCCAAGGCAAAGATCGATCTCCTGACCATCGACGGCGCACCCGGCGGAACGGGCATGAGTCCCTGGCGCATGATGGAAGAGTGGGGCATGCCGTCGCTCTATCTCCATGCCGCCGCTTATGAGTTCGCGTCGAAACTGAAGGCCAAGGGCGAGCGCGTGCCGGACATCGCGTTCGCCGGCGGGTTCAGCAGCGAGGACGGTGTGTTCAAGGCCCTGGCCATGGGCGCTCCCTTTGTCAAGGCGATCTGCATGGGCCGGGCGCTCATGATCCCGGGCATGGTCGGCAAGAACATCAACGAATGGATCAAGAACAACGACCTTCCGAAGACAGTAAGCGAGTTCGGCAACACGGTCGAGGAAATCTTCGTGAACTACGAGGATGTGAAAAAGCAGGTCGGCGCGGGCGAGATCAAGAACATCCCGCTCGGCGCGATCGGCATCTTCAGCTACTCGAACAAGATCAAGGTGGGCCTGCAGCAGCTCATGGCCGGCGCACGGTGCTTCAACATCGACTCGATCACCAGGAACGAGCTGATGTCCCTGACCGAGGAGTGCGCCAAGGTCACGGGTATCCCGTACCTCATGGATTCCTATCGCGACGAGGCGTTGAAAATCCTGAACTCGTAATTGAGGCAAGGAGTTAAAGCCTTTTCACCACGGAGGCACAGAGGTAGCGGAGAAAAGCAAAAGAGCGATGCAAAATCGTATTCAGGTTTTCCCTGTATCTCTGTGTTCTCTGTGGTAAATGGTTTTCCAAATTTTCAAACTATCCTGATTCTTAAAGAAATCACCGTGGGGGTATGACTATGGGACCAGGACAGGCAAATGCAAGTTCGGCAACCGGAACAAAAAACAGGGTGCATGACGCAGCGCCGCAGTCGGGCATCTGTTCGGTCTGTCTTGACGGATGCCACGGGCCCTGTGAAGCGGGCAAATCATCTTACCGGGGACGGGAAGTTCTTTATCCCTTGCCTTTTGGAAAGGTCACGGCCGGCGCGACCAAACAGTATCCGGTCGATTACAGCCATCTGAACATCCAGGGCACCTGCGTGGGCGCTGTGGGGATCGAGGCCGATCCGGACAAGGCGATTTTTCCGGCGGTATCGACCGAGACAACAGTCGGGTTCCGGCACAAGGTAAAATTGTCCTTGCCGGTCTTCACCGGCGCGCTCGGGTCCACGGACATTGCCAGGGACAACTGGGAGGGGCTCGCCATCGGCGCTGCCATCTCGGGCATCATGGTCGTCATAGGCGAGAACGTGGTCGGCATGGACCCGAAGGCCGAGATCCATGACGGCCATGTGGTTCATTCACCGGAACTCGAACGACGGGTGAAATGCTTCAAGGAATGGCACAACGGCGCAGGCGAGATCATCCTGCAGCAGAATGTGGAGGACACCCGGCTCCGGTCAGCGGAGTATGCCATTGAGAAACTCGGGGTAAACTGTATCGAGCTCAAGTGGGGGCAGGGGGCAAAGAACATCGGCGGTGAAGTGAAGCTCAAGAGCATGGAGCGCGCCGATGAACTGAAAAAGCGCGGCTATATCGTAGTGCCCGATCCGACCGATGCAACGGTGCGGAAAGCCTTTGAGAATGAGGAGTTCAGGGAGTTCGAGCGCCATTCCCGGCTCGGCATGGTCGAGTTCGAGAGCTTTGAAAAGGCGGTGCGCCGCTACCGGTCCGCGGGCGCCAAGTTCGTTTCGCTCAAGACCGGAGCCTACCGCGTATCTGACCTGGCACGGGCAATACGCTACTGCTCGGACGCGGAGATCGACCTTTTGACCATCGACGGCGCGGGCGGCGGCACGGGCATGAGCCCCTGGCGCATGATGAACGAGTGGGGGATTCCGACGATCTATCTCCAGTCGCTGGCATACAAGTTCGCGTCTCTGCTCAAAGCAAAGGGAAAGTATGTTCCCGACATGGCGATCGCCGGGGGCTTCTCTTTGGAGGATCATCTCTTCAAGGCCCTTGCCCTGGGCGCGCCGCATTTCAAGGCGGTCTGCATGGGCAGGGCGCTCATGATCCCTGCGTTCGTGGGAAAGAACATCAAACAGTGGTCGGACGAAGGCAAGCTGCCGCAGGAGATCAAGAAGTACGGAGACACGCCCGAGCGCATTTTCATAACATCCGAGACGCTCAAGGCGAAGTACGGCAAGGACTTCGGAAGGATCCCCTGGGGAGCGGTGGCAATGTACACGTTCACGGACCGCCTGAAGCTCGGTCTGCAGCAGCTCATGGCTGGATCGCGCAAGTTCGCTTTGCCACATGTGGACCGCAATGATCTTGTGTCCCTGACAAGGGATGCCGCAGAAGTCACCGGCATACCCTATGTCATGGATTCGGACATGAAGGAAGCCGAGCGCATCCTGTGCAATGGATCGTGCCGCTGACGTGCGGACTACGTGAAACCTATCCCGCCCGTTCCGCCTGATCAAGGCGGAGCGGGACCTTTTTGGAGCCCCTATTCATGAACAAGACCATGCATGCCGTGCTGTCCATCCTTGATAAACAGTCCGAGATCGTCGGGTCCCGCGAACTGTCGCGGATGCTCAAGATGCATGGCATCGACCTTACCGAGCGGACGGTACGGTACTATCTCAAGATGCTGGACCGGCAGGCCTACACCGAGGTCTTCGGCAAGGAGGGCCGCAGGATAACCGACTCAGGCAGGGCGGAGCTCAGGCGGGCGCTGGTCTCGGACAAGGTTGGCTTCGTGATCAGCAAGATCGAGACGCTTTCCTACCTCACCCGGCTGGACACGGACCGCATGGAAGGCCAGATCATCCTGAATATCTCCCTGTTCCCGCAGAAGAACCTGAGGAAAGTGCTGACGCTCCTGAAGCCCGTTTTCGCATCGCCCTACGTGATGAGCGACCGGGTCGTGGTGGCGGTCAGCGGAGAACGCATCGGCGCGCTGCAGGTGCCCCCGGGCATGGCCGCGCTCGGGACCGTCTGCAGCGTCACGATCAACGGCATCTTCCTGAAGGCGGGTGTTCCGGTCACGTCGCGGTACGGCGGGGTGGTGGAGATCGATCGCGGCGAGCCCAAGCGATTCCTTTCCCTCATCAGCTACGACGGGTCGTCGCTCGATCCGCTGGAGATCTTCATCAAAAGCGGGATGACCGACGCGGAAGGCGCGGTCAGGAACGGCTGCGGAAGGATCCTTGCGAGCTTCCGCGAGATCCCCGTGGTCTGCCTGGACCAGGCCCAGCGGCTCGCAACGCACCTGAATGAACGGGGCATCCGGGGAGTTCTTTTGATAGGCAAGCCGAACACGCCCCTGCTCGGCGTTCCTGTGGGCATCGATAAGGCCGGGATCGTGGTCATCGGCGGCCTGAATCCCGTGGCCGTTCTTGAAGAGCACGGCATCGAGACCGAGAACACGGCCATGTCGACGCTCATGGAGTATTCCCGCCTGGTCCCGTTCTCGACCGTCCTGTCGCGGGTCAAGGCTGCTTCGTGATTTTCCAATTCGAACGACTCCGAAAAAGCGAAGCTAAAAAGCATCTCTCGCAAAGCCGCAAAGTCGCAAAGAAAAGATAAAAACCTAATGACGGACAATATTCTGTTTTTCTTGGCGTCTTTGCGGCTTTGCGCGAGATAGTTCTTTGTCGTTGCCCTTCACACTTCTTCATCGCGACCAGTCTTCCAGTAATAATTCCTCGCCATCCCGGATAATTTCCGCTTGACACCATATTGCAGTCAGGTGTATTTTGCTCACCTGACGGCAATCGATTGCCGTCGACAGAAGCCCCTCGGCGAGGGGCTTTTTTTGCCGTTGCTTATGAGCAGAAACAGGGGTCGTTTGTCCGCCTGTGAAGGGTCTCCCGCCCGGCATAATGACAAGCACTAAATCCTAACTATTTGATAAGAATGACCGATGGCCGGGGCGTCGTTGATATATAATTGGCCCATGACCGCCTGAATTCATTCGATCCGGATTGATCAGAGGAGCAATTCTATGTGCCGTTTGAGCGCGATCACGTCGAGCGACTATATCTCTCCCATGGAGAACATCCTGGCGCTCGAGACCATGAAGGAAGGCCATGACGGTTCCGGTCTGGGCCTGATGCTCAAGGACCTGGGCGGGCCCTTCAAGGACATGAAGAAATATCCCATCCTCTCCGCCATCTGCTCGAACAGGGGGCTGGAGACGCTCGATGAGTTCATGAAGTCCCAGGGGTTCCGGGAAAAGATGACCTGGGCGCCCTCCATCAAGCAGATTGCCGGGATCGAGCGACGGGAACACTACATCGCCAAGGTCTATGATTATCCCGAATCCTACAAGGACGCGGACATGCGGGTGAAGGAAGACCTGCTGATGAACACGCGGCTGGCGATCAGGAAGATCGGCGAGCCTGACGAGTCCATCTTCTGCTTCTCCTTTTATCCCGATGTGCTGACGCTCAAGGAAGTTGGCGACCCGCTCGCAGTTGGTGAGTTCTTCGGCCTGGACAATTCCGATGTTAAAGCGAAGATCGTGCTGGCCCAGGGCCGTCAGAACACCAACTACGCCATCTACCTCTACGCATGCCACCCGTTCTTTATCCAGGGCTATGGCACCATGACGAACGGCGAGAACACGGCCTTTGTGCCGATCCGCGAGTTCCTGATGGGAAGGGGCAATCCGGGATACATGGGCTACAATTCGGACTCCGAGGTCTTTACCCACATCCTGCATTACAGCAACCGGCAGCTCGGGTATCCGCTACATTATTATAAGGACGTGATCACTCCGCTCAAGGACAACGAACTGGCAAAACGATCCGACGGGGCCGCCATGAAGCTTCTGAAGAAGTCGCTGCGGCCGCTCTGCATCGACGGACCGAACTGCGTGATCGGGTTCACGCCCGACGGATCGGTCTTCATGGTGCAGGATGCGAAGAAGCTCCGGCCCGGCGTGGTCGGCGGCACGGCAGGCAAGAAGTTCGGTCTCATGTCCGAGGTCTGCGGCCTCGACTCGGCGGTCCCGGACCGCGACAAATCAACGGATATTTTCCCCATGAAGTACGACATGGTGATCATCGCGCCCCAGGCGCGGGAGGTCAAGGTATGGAATCAGCTGCACGTCTAGACCAGAACCATCAGCTCACGCTGAAGGAATTTCCCTACATCGTCCGTTGGCGCGAGGACCGCTGCACCCGCTGCGGCCGCTGTACCGCAGTTTGCCCGGTGAAGGCCATTGAACCGGCGGTCCGCTCCCAGCGCATAGTTTCGTCGGAAGGGTCGTCGCCGGAACCCCAGGTCACGCGCAGGCTGACCCACGTGGTGCAGCAGTCCACGGATATCGACCGGTATTGCATCGGTTGTACCACCTGTTCGCTTGTCTGCCCGACCGACGCGATCTTCCCGGAATACAATTTCCAGCACAAGTTCAATCACTACAAGAACAAGGGCGGCATTCCGTACATGCGCGGCGGCCGCAGGAACGACCCTTCGGTCTCCACGCTGGACAAGCTCAAGTTCACGCGCATATCCATGCTCACCGACCCGGCGCTCGACGCAGGCAGGCACGAATTCCGCATCAGGACCATCCTGGGAAGGAACCTCTCGCCTGATCAGCTGCCGATCAAGGTGGCCGGGGACAAGCTCGAGCTGGATCCCAAGGTGTTCGTGCCGCCGACGCGGGAGATCTATCCCATCCGCATCGGCTCCATGTCCATCGGCGCATTGTCTCCCCATATGTGGGAAGGCCTTGCCATGGGCATCACCTATTTGAACGAGGTGGAAGGCCTGCCCGTTGTCATGTGCTCGGGCGAGGGCGGCATGCCGCCGAGCATCCTGAAATCGCGCTACATTAAATATTTCATCCTCCAGATCGCGTCGGGCTACTTCGGCTGGGACGAGATCATTCGCAGCCTTCCGGATATGACCGAGGACCCCTGCGCGATCGAGATCAAGTACGGCCAGGGCGCAAAACCCGGCGACGGCGGTCTGCTCCAGGCTTACAAGGTGCTGGGACTCATCTCGAAGATCCGCGGCGTGCCCGAGTTCGTTGACCTGGCATCGCCTCCGACCCACCAGACCAAGTACTCCATCGAGGAAGCTGTTGCGAAAATGATCACCTCCATGTCCATGGCCTGGGGTTTCCGCGTTCCCGTGTATCCCAAGATCTCGGGAACCAAGACCGCCCGGGCGGTGCTGAACAACCTGGCGCGCAATCCCTATGCAGCGGCGCTCTGCATCGATGGCGAGGACGGCGGCACCGGCGCTGCCTACAACGTGTCCATGGACAAGATGGGCCATCCTATTGCATCGAACATCCGCGACTGCTACCTCGATCTCGTGAAGCAGGGCAAACAGAACGAGCTTCCGCTGATCGCTGCAGGCGGAGTCGGCAAGGCGGGCAATCTCGCGGCGAATGCAGCTGCCCTCATCATGCTCGGTGCATCTGCCGTGGACATCGGCAAGTACATCATGCAGACCGCGGCAGGCTGCTTCGGCGACGAGTACAACCGCTGCAATGTCTGCAACCTGGGCAAGTGCCCGCGGGGCATCACGACCCAGGACCCGAAGCTGTATCGGCGGCTGGACCCGGACAAGATCGCCGAGCGTGTGGTCGAGGTCTTTAAGGCCGCCGACGTTGAGCTCAAGAAGATCTTTGCGCCGCTCGGCCGCTCCACCGAGCTTCCCATCGGCATGTCCGATGCGCTGGGCGTGGGGGAGAAGGACATCGCGGACCGGCTGTCGATTTCTTATGTATGCTAGTTTTGCCACGGATGGACACTGATAGACACGGATAACGGCAAAAACAATGGGCTAAATTAGGACGCGGATAAAAACGGAAAAAACGGATTCGTTTTATTTTAAATCCGTGTTCATCCGTGTGAATCCGTGGCTGATAAAAGGGTCTGAAAAATGATAATTCAAGGCAAAGTGAACGGAAAACGAGTCCCTTCAAAGGACCTGGAAGACCAGCTCCAGCAGGCGATCAAGGACGGCGCCCGTGACCTGACGGTCAAGGCCGACGGCCAGCACGGCATCGGCGGCCGCATCTTCCCGCGCGGCGAGAAGGTCAGGGTGACCATTGAGGGCACCTCGGGCCAGCGCGTCGGCTCCATGGGCATGGAAGGCACCGAGATCGTGGTCAAGGGTTCGTCGTCCGATGACACGGGCTGGATCAACTGCGGCGCGACGATCACCGTGCTCGGCGACGTTGCAAACGGCGCGCATAACGCGGGCGCCCAGGGCAAGCTCTATGTCCAGGGCGGCGGCGGAGCGCGCTGCGACACCATGACCAAGAAGAATCCGCGCTTCCCGGACCTCGAATCGTGGTATTTCCGGAGCGTAGGCGACTCCTTTGCCGAGTTCAAAGCAGGAGGCATTGCCGTGGTCTGCGGCGTGAACCCGCGCGACCCCGAAAATATTCTGGGCTACCGGCCCTGCGTGGGCATGGTCGGCGGCACGATCTTCTTCCGCGGACCGATCCGTGACGAATACTCCAAGGTTGACGTGAAGGTCCTTGATCTCGCGCCGCAGGACTGGGAATGGCTCTGCGCGAACATGAAGCCGTACCTCCAGGCTATCGACCGGATGTCGCACTATGAGGAGCTGACCAGGGACATCAAGGCCTGGAAAAAGATCGTATCCTTCACTCCCGCTGAGAAGGCCAAGAAAAAGGGCGGCCTCAAGATGGGGCTCTCTGATTTCCGGCTGAACGTATGGGAAAAGGAAGTGGGCAAAGGCGGCATGTTCGGCGCGTATATCACCCACGACCGTTCGGTGCTTCCCTATGTCACCTCGGGCGATGATCGCCGGACAAAGCCGGTGTGGAAGAACGACAAATATCTTCCGCCCTGCGCCTATGCCTGCCCGTCGCGCATCCCGTCGCACAAGCGCGCGACCCTGCTGCGGCAGGGCAGGACCGCGGAAGCCCTTTCCCTGGTGCTGCAGTACACGCCGCTGCCGGCAACGGTCTGCGGAACGGTCTGCCCGAACCTCTGCATGACCGATTGCACGCGCGGCCGTGTAGACCAGCCGTTGGATATAAAGAAGTACGGGCAGCTGGCGCTGAACCTCAAGGCGCCGAAAAAGGCGAAGCCCACGGGTCATAAGATCGCGGTCATCGGCGGGGGCCCGGGCGGTCTGTCCGTTGCCTGGCAGCTCGGTCTGAAGGGCCATACGGTCAGCCTGTTCGAAGCAGGGAAGAAGATCGGCGGAAAGATCGAGATGTGCATCCCCCGGGAACGTCTGCCCAAGAAGATCCTGGACAAAGAGCTTTCCCGGTTCGCCGAGATCGGCGTGAGCGTGAAGGTGAACACGCCGGTGGATAAGAAGAAGTTCGAGCAGCTCTACAAGGATCATGAGGTCGTGATCATTGCCGTGGGCGCCCATGAGCCGCGCATTATCCCGTTCCCGGGCCACGAGGACGTTGTGCCGGGCATCGAGTTCCTGAAAGAGATCAATTTCGGAAAAGGCCGGAATCTGAAGGGCAAGAACGTTGTGGTGATCGGCGCTGGCAACGTGGGCATGGACATCGCCTGCCAGGCCTGGGACAACGGCGCCGCCAGCGTAACCGCTGTGGATATCCAGAAACCTGCTGCATTCGGCAAGGAAATGGAGATGGCGACCTCCAAGGGCACCAAGATCCTGTTTCCCAAGATCACGGAGAAATACGACGCCAAGGGTAGGAAGATCTATTTCAAGGACGGCTCCTCGCTCGATGCGGACATGGTGATCATCGGTATCGGTGAAAAACCGGTGGTGGATTTCCTGCCGCCCACGATCAACATTGAGCGCGGATTCGTTGCCGTGAACGACCTTCGTCAGACCTCGGACACCAAGGTCTTTGCCATCGGCGACGCGACCCGGCCGGGTCTCGTGACCGACGCTATCGGCCAGGGCAGGATCGCGGCGGATGTGATCCACGCCCAGCTCATGGACTTCACGTACACGCCTGAAGAGGCCAAGGTGATCCCCTATGACCGCGTGAAGCAGCAGTACTATGAGGTTTGCCGCGTTGACGAGTTGAAATTCTCTCCCAGGAAAGAAGCTGACCGCTGCATGTCCTGCGGTTCCTGCCGTGACTGCGGCATGTGCGTTGAGTCCTGCTACTACGGGGCCATCACGCGCAAGAAACTGCCGAATAAGTCCTTTGAGTACTCGGTCGATGCATCCAAGTGCATTGGATGCGGTTTCTGCGCCGGCATCTGTCCCTGCGGCGTGTGGGAGATGACGGAAAACGTTTAGCTGGTGTTCCTCGCCCTGTGCGGGAGTTGGTTGGGTGTGGGGAACCTCGCTGGAATATAATTATCTAAGCCTCTTGTCTGGATTCGGACAATGGGCTTTTTGACTTCAACTTCCCGCCCGGTTACTTTGCTCCCATGAAGAACGTCATTATCCTCGCATCTGCCTCGCCCCGGAGGAAGGAACTGCTTAAGCAGGTCGGGATCCCCTATGTTGTTGATCCCGCTGATGTGGACGAGTCGATACGTTCCGGCGAGTCGCCGGAGGTCTATGCTGTCCGGGTAGCTCTGGATAAAGCACGCGTTGCAGCGCGACGCGCGGTGAAGGGGATTGTGCTCGCTGCAGATACGATCGTTGTGGTTGACGATTCCATCCTGGGGAAACCCGCTGACGCGGAAGATGCTGCTCGCATGCTCACGCAGCTGTCAGGAAGGGAGCACGAGGTGATTACCGGGGTCGCCCTGATCAACACGGACCTGGGGACCGAACAGACGCGGGCCGAGTCCACCCGTGTCAAATTCCGCAATTTGACGGAACAGGAGGTCAGGTCCTACGTTGCCACCGGTGAACCCCTGGACAAGGCTGGCTCCTACGCTATCCAGGGAAAGGGCGCGCTTCTGGTAGAGAGTATCACCGGGTGCTATTTCAACGTGGTCGGGCTTCCCTTGTCCGCTGTCGAGAGCATGCTCCAGGAGCACGGTGTAGACCTGTGGTGATCAGAGAGTTGCATGCCGATGCATTTCAACAATAAGATGTCCCTGCCTTGACAAACCTTCGTAACCCCATCTACAATTAAAACTTAAGTTGTCATCCGGAGCGATCGCAGCCTTGGCAAGGAGAAGCATCCATGGGCGTTATCAATATTATGATCGTGGACAGCGACCCTGTACAGCTCGAAAAATTGTCCGCCTCTTTTGGTGCTTCACAGGATATTCGTGTCATATCATCGGTCTCCAAACGCGAGACCGCCATCAAGCAGCTTTCCCTGGAGCCGCAGGTGATCATCCTGAATCCCGATATTCTGAAACAGCGCACGCTTTCCCGTTTTCTCAGGTCGCTTCAGTGCAAACTGCCTATGACCCGGGTTCTCATGGTACATGCATCCCGGCCTGATGATGAGGTCCTGATCGAGGAGATCCGTCTCGGTGTCCGGGGGTACCTTCGCGCATCCGATCCTGCGGCAATGCTGGCCAAGGCTGTGCGCTCTGTTGTCTCAGGAGAGATCTGGGCGGAACGGCGCATCCTGGAAAAGACCATTGCAAAACACATGTTGATGCCTGATACGCTCAGGGAACGGGTGCCGGACCTTGATCCGCTTACCAGCAGGGAAATGGATATGCTCACCATGGTCATGAAAGGTTCTTCGAACCGTGAGATCGCTGAACAGAGCAATATCAGCGAGCGGACCGTCAAGACCCACCTTTATCGGGTATATCGCAAACTCAAAGTGAAAAGCAGGGCAAAGGCAATCGCGCTGTTGTCGCACACATCCTAGCCCTGTCGACGCATTCCATCAAACTCCCTGGCTAATTCATGAGAATTTCGTGCCGTGGAGAGCACTGTTCCCGTCAGGCTGATGATGTAAAGTCAAGGGATGATGCTCTTGTATGATTCAGGAACGTAATACAAGGTTATTCCTCGCTTACGAAGAAACCTATTTCCCGTTATATTCTGCAATTCCATAAAATACGAACTTAGGTCCATTGACACCCGCAGGGGTACTGCTATGATTGATGCAAACGGCGACGCTGTGCGCCGCGGGGATCAGTCCGCACCCTTCATCCCTCTCATCATCCTATCCCCCCCAAGGAAGGCTGCGGAAGATGTGGTGAACTGATACCCTGCGACGCGGGTGAGCATAAGGTGTTCCATCACCCCAGTATCTTGATGTGACAGCGTTGCTTAGGGCGTCCCGATGTTCGGATGATCATCATGATACTCCGTCGAGAACATCGGGACGCCGTGTTCTTGCAGCAGATTCGCTCGCACTTTCCCGCACGATTTCCTGCACTTCTTGCAATCCAGCCGGTTATCACCTACAATAGAAGCAATTGATGGTTTTCTCTTCTCCTCATACTATGAAGGACGATCTGCTTCGCCGTTATATCGACTATCTTGCCGTGGAAAAAGGGCTTTCCAAGAACACCCTTGAGTCCTACGGCCGCGACCTGAGAGGATATTTCCTTTTTTTTAGGGACCGGGAAGCAAAAAGCATCGATAAAAAGGATATCGAGGTTTTTCTTGGTTCACTTTCAACTGCAGGGATCGCGGCACCTTCCATCGCGAGATGTTTAGCCGCCGTGCGGGGATTTCACAAGTATCTTCTCATGGATGGTCTGTCGGACATCGACCCGACTTCCGCCATAGAGGCGCCGCGCGGCTGGAAACGGCTGCCCAAGACGCTTAACGGGGAAGATGTGGTCTCACTGCTGAACCAGCCCGATCTGAGCAATCCCCGGGGTCTTCGCGACAAGGCCATGCTCGAACTTCTTTACGCGACCGGCCTCAGGGTGAGCGAACTGGTCGGCTTGAACGTTGCCGACGTGAACCTGGAACGGGGCTTCCTGATCGTGGTCGGGAAGGGGAGCAAGGAGCGTATCGTTCCCCTCGGCGAGATCGCCGCAGGCCACGTGCGGGCCTATGTCGAACGGGGACGTCCTCTCCTGATGCGCGGTCATCAGGCTGATGCGCTCTTTGTGAGCAACCGGCGGCATGGGTTGACGCGGCAGCTTTTCTGGGAACGGATCAAGCACTATGTGGCCAAGGCGGGCATCAGCAGCAAGGTCTCACCGCACACGCTCCGCCATTCCTTTGCCACCCATTTGCTCGATAATGGCGCTGACCTTCGCGCGGTACAGGCAATGCTCGGTCACGCGGATATCTCAACAACGCAGATATACACCTATGTGTCACGCGAACGGCTGAAGCAGATCCACGAGAAGCACCATCCGAGAGGGTGAATGATGGACATCATCACCAGCCATACGAACGCTGATTTCGACGCACTGGCCTCCATGGTCGCGGCGAAGAAGCTCTATCCCGAGGCGAAGATCGTGTTCGCCGGTTCCCAGGAGAAGAGCATGCGCGACTTTTTCCTTGATTCAGCGGCCTATGCTGTCGAGACGGAGCGGCTGCGCAATATCGATGTGTCGGCGGTCACGCGACTGATCATCGTGGACAATCGGAACCCCGGCAGGATCGGAAAACTGGCTGAGGCGCTTGACCGGCCGGGCCTGTCCGTGCATATCTACGATCACCATCCTGCCGTGCCCGGGGATATTCGCGGCGAGCTCGAGGTCATCGATGAGGTTGGGGCGACGACCACACTCATGGTCGAGATCCTGCGCAAACGCGATATCCCCATCGCCCCGTTCGAGGCGACCATACTCGCCCTGGGGATTTACGAAGAGACCGGTTCTCTGACCTATGTTTCGACCACGAGCCGTGACGCTGAGGCGGCAGGGTATCTCATCGGAATGGGCGCGAATTTGAACGTAGTGTCTGACTTCATCTTTCGGGAACTGACGCCTGAACAGGCCATGGTCCTGAACGAGCTGATCGAATCGGCGAAGCGCTATGATATCAACGGCATTCCCGTGGTTATTTCGGCCCTGTCCACGCCGCATTTCCTTCCGGATATCGCGGCGCTGGCCCACCGGATACGCGACCGCGAGAACATCGATGTGCTCTTTCTTGTCGTGCAGATGAGCGACAAGACCCATATTATCGGTCGGGCCCGGGTGCCGTCTGTGCACGCGGGCAGGGTGCTCGAGGCGTTCGGAGGCGGCGGGCATATGACCGCCGCCTCTGCCGTGGCGCGGGACATGACGCATCTGGAGGCGCGGGAGAAGCTGATCGACGCTTTGAAGCGGCACATCAAGCCGGGAAAGACGGCAGCGGATATCATGACCGCGCCGGTCATGACCATATCCGCCAATGGCACGATCGCAGAGGCGGGAGAGGACATGACCCGCTTCAGCGTCAATGTTCTGCCGGTGCTTGAGGAGGAACGATTCCTCGGCATCATCACGCGTGAAGTAGTGCAAAAGGCGCTGTTCCACGGACTAGGGGACCACCGGGTGACCGAATTCATGTCAACCGGAGTGCCTGCGGCGAGTCCGGGCATGCCCATGACGCGGGTCGAGCAGACCATGCTGGAGGAAGGACAGAGATTCATGCCGGTCGTTGGTGAGAGCGGCGCCATCATCGGCGCTATAACACGCACGGACCTCCTGCGGTCGCTCCAGGAACAACGGTTCGCTCCTGAGGCATCAGCGGGAGAATTGGGCCACCGGCCGGTCAGGAACATGCGGGGTATGCTTGAGGAACGTCTCCCCCCTGACATCCGGGAAGTGCTTAAATCCGTGGGAGCAATAGCGGACGAATATCGGTATCCGGTTTATCTTGTTGGCGGAATAGTCCGGGACCTGTTCCTGCGCACGACCAATCCTGATATGGACGTCGTCGTCGAAGGCGACGGGATCACCTTCGCCGGACTGTTGGTGCGAAAACTTGGAGGCCGGATGAGGACCCACCAGAAATTCGGCACCGCGGTCGTTGTCCTGCCAAACGGCCTCAAGCTGGACATCGCCACGGCGCGGCTCGAATACTACGATTCTCCGGCAGCGCTTCCCACGATCGAGCTCTCCTCCATAAAGAAGGACCTTTACCGCAGGGACTTCACGATCAATACGCTGGCAGTGCGGCTGAACAAGGCCCAGTACGGCGAATTGATCGATTTTTTTGGAGGTATGCGGGACATCAAGGAGCGGACCATCCGCATCCTGCACAATCTATCATTCGTCGAAGATCCCACACGGGTCTTCCGGGCGATACGGTTCGAACAGCGCTTCGGTTTTCAGATCAGCAAACATACCCAGAATATGATCAAGACCGCGGTGTCCATGCGACTCTTCTCCCGGCTCTCAGGCGAGCGCGTCTATGACGAACTGGTGCACATGTTCTCCGAGTTGGACCCGCTGAAGGTACTGAAGCGCATGCAGGAGTTCGACCTGCTCAAGTTCCTGCATCCCAATCTGCGGTGGGGCGCGCCGCTCGAGCAGCTCTTTGTCCAGATCGGGGAAACGCTCACCTGGTACCGGCTGCTCTATCTCGACGTTACGGTGGAACGGTGGTTCGTCTATCTGCTCGGGCTGCTGGACAGGGTCAAGGACGACGCCGCCCAGGAGGCGCTGGAGCGCCTTTCCGTACCGCTGCGGATACGGAACCGCGTCATGGCTGCACGACAGCAGTGCCGTGATATTCTCTACGAGTTCTACCGAGACCCTGACATTCCGGCGAGCAGGGTCTATGATCTGCTGAAGCCCCTTGCTATAGAGCAGGTCCTGCTGCTCATGGCCAAGTCCCGGAAGGAAAGGGCAAAAAAGTACATTTCCCTGTATCTGACCCATCTCCGGAACGTACGGATTTCACTCAGCGGAGAGGATCTGAAGAAGCTCGGCATTCCCCAGGGGCCGAAATACAAGAAGATCCTTGCCGCTCTGCTCGATGCCAAGCTGGATGGGAAAGTGGCGACAAGGGCGGATGAAGTGCGGTTCGTCCAGCAGCAGTACTTGAAATGATGATCGAGATCCGGAAAAACCGCTTATGGTGAGACGATGACGCGGATCGGTGGCTGACAAAAGGACGATTACGTCTGATTGCCCGTGAGAAGTTGCTTGCTGATCATAGTTTCCCGTTGACGGCATGCGTTGATTCAGGCATAGTATGTTTCAACGAAGGAACTGCGGCATTTTAACCAGGGGAGGTCGGGTCCCTAAGCTATGATCTATTTCAATCTTTTTGGCGGCGTTCTCCTGATGCTTTACGGCATCAAGTTGGTGAACGATGGTCTCCAGAACGCAGCCGGTCCCCGCATCCGCTCCCTGCTCCGTTCCCTTACGAGCAACAGGCTTGCTGCGGTGGGTGCTGGCGCTTTCCTGACCGGATTGATCCAGTCCAGCAGCGCCACCTCGGTCATGCTCGTGGGATTCGTGAGTGCAGGGCTCATGAGCTTTCGCCAGACGTTGGCGGTGATCCTCGGAGCGGACATCGGCGCAACGCTTACGGTCCAGCTGATCGCTTTTCATGTGTCCGATTACGCTATCCTGCTGATAGGCATCGGTCTTGCGATCACGCTGTTTGCCCATCGCCATCATCTTAGGACGATCGGCAGCGGGTTGCTCGGTTTTGGATTCGTGTTCCTGTCGATCAGGATCATGTCTGACGCGCTTCAGCCGATGCAGAACAGCGTGTTGTTCCGCGAGGTTCTGATGGCGCTGGTGGGCGCGCCGTTCACCGGAATTCTTCTTTCCGCGGCGTTCACCGGGCTCATTCACAGCAGTGCCGCGACCATAGGGATCGCCCTCGCGCTCGCGGGAAATGGTCTGATCCCTCTGGACGGCGCAATCAATATCGTCCTGGGGGCCAATATCGGAACCTGCTCCACCGCGCTGATGGCCAGCCTCCGGGCGCCGGCCGAGGCCCGCCGCGTCGCCTGGGCGCATATTCTTTTCAAGACCGTCGGCGTCGGTCTCATGCTTCTCGCGCTGCCGCTCTTCCAGAAGATCGTGGCGGCTTCCGGTGACGGCCTGTCGCGCCAGATAGCCAATGCACACACGCTGTTCAATGTGGTCATGGCGCTCTGCTTCCTGCCGTTCCTTGCGGCTTTTTCGAAATTGCTCGTCCGGCTTGTGCCGGAATCCCCGGCTGACCAGAAATTCGGACCCAAGTATCTCGATGATCATGTGCTCGGAACACCGGCACTTGCGCTTGGCCAGGCGGCGCGCGAGATGCTGCGGGAATCGGACATCGTGCGCGAGATGTTGCTCGATTCGATCAAGGTGTTCCAGGTCGACGATCCCGGGCTGGTAACGGGGATAAGGGACAAGGACAATCTGGTCGATATCCTTGACCGCCAGATCCGGCTCTACCTTATCCGTCTTTCCTCCGCTACGCTTACGGAGACCCAGTCGCGCAGATCGGTGGCGCTGCTGGAGGCAAGCCGGGATTTGGAGAACATCGGGGATATGATCGACCGGAACCTGATGCCCCTGGCGCTCAAGCGCATCAGCAAAGGATTGATGTTCTCTGAGGAGGGAATGAACGAGATCATCGGATATCACAAAAAAGTGGTCGAGAACTTCGATATGACCGTCTCGGCCTTTGCCAACCAGGACCGCGACCTGGCCCGGCGGGTGCTGCGAAACAAGGAAGAACTTGATGCGCTCGAGCGGGAGCTCACGCAAGCCCATCTGGAACGGTTGCGGAGGGGATTGCGTGAATCGATGGAGACAAGCCACATCCATTTAGACACGATCGGAAGTCTTGCGCGCATCAACTCCCTGATCACCCATGTTATCTATCCCATCTTCGAGGATGCTCGGAGCAAAGGGCGGGAAGATACCTTTGTGATCGGAGGATGAGCGGCGGGAGCGTAAATCGATCGGACGGGATTATCCCGCTTTTCAGCGGACGGAACCAGCTCAAGGAGAGAGTATGATACGACAGATGCGCGTCAAGACGAATGCCCGGACCGAATTGATCGACATCACCCAGGCGGTGCAGCGGTTGGTGGCTGAGAGCGGGGTGCGCTCCGGTCTCTGCTATTTACACGTACCGCATACCACCTCGGGGGTCACGATCAACGAGAACACCGATCCCAACGTGGGAATGGACATTCTGAAGGAACTGAACAAGGTCATCCCTTTTGATGACAAGTACGGTCACTCGGAAGGCAATTCCGCTGCGCATATCAAGTCCTCTCTTGTCGGGGTGTCAAAGACGATCATGGTAGAAGAGGGGAGACTGGCGCTCGGAACCTGGCAAGCCATCTTCTTCTGCGAGTTCGACGGTCCCCGGGAGCGGCGGGTCATGGTCAAGGTCATGAAGGACTGAACAATGTCAACGGTAATGAAGAGACCATTATTCTCCGCTCTGATCAAGGTTGTTCTGAACCGTTCCGGCATTCTACTGACAATATCGCTGTTTTTCCTCGCTACCCCGGCCTGGGGACAGACTGCCGAGCTTACCACCTATAAGCGATACGTCAAATCGGGTTTCGAGCAGTTGGACGCGAAGAACTTCCAGTCTGCGCGTGATGATTTCGACTCAGCACTTCGATATTACCAATCCGATGGCGCAGCATATCTTGGTCTCGGGGCCGTCTATTTCCATCTGAAGGACGATCGTGCTGCCGAGCGCGCTTTGACCCGAGCGCTTGAGCTGAACCCCCAGGAAAAGAACGCCTATCAGATCATGGGGGAAATGGCATACAGGCGGGACGATCCGGCTGAGGCGATAACTGCGTGGGAAAAAGCTCTTGCGATCGATCCCTCCGACGCTGCGCTCAAGGCACGGCTCGATCGCATTAAAAAAGAACACCGTACGGAGCAGTATTTCAACAGAGAGGTGACAGGACATTTCCTGATCAAGTATGAAGGCCGGGAGCGCATTGATGCGGGCCGGATAATCCTGCGCATTCTGGAAGACGCCTACGGCGAGGTCGGCAGAGCTCTGTCCTTTTATCCTGATCAGGAGATCCAGGTGATCCTCTATTCAGGCCAGCAGTTCCGCGAAGTGACCGATGCTCCCGGGTGGAGCGGGGGTATTTATGACGGCAAGATACGCTTGCCGATCGGCGGTATCGATCAGGAAACGCCTGGATTGCGCAGGCTGCTTTTCCATGAGTATACCCACGCTGTGGTACGGGCTATTACCCGCCGCGTTCCAACATGGGTGAATGAGGGGCTCGCGCAGTATTTCGAGGGTCGTTCCTACGGTCGGCCGGAGCGGGAGGGATTGTCCCGTCTGGCGCTGGCAGGAAAACTGCCGCCACTGGCAATGCTGGAAGGATCGTTCATGGGTTTGGACCAACATCAGGCCGGACTCGCGTACTTGATCAGTCTGTCTGCAGTGCGCCACATGATCGATCATTTCGGCATGTACCGCGTCAGGATAATGCTCGATGAGCTTGCAGCGGGGAAGGATTCAGCCGCGGCGATCCATAACGGGTTACTCGTTTCAGCCGAGGATTTCGAACGGGGCTGGATACGAAGCCTTGAATGAAAGGAATCGGACGATCCCACAGGTACTTCCCGTGCGCGCCGCGTCATCCGTTCGCTGCCGGGTCTTTTCCCTTTTTCAGGATTCTCCGGTGTGGTAATATCACCTACGATGATGGCGAATGCGCAGGATCTGACCCTTGCTGATTTTGATTTTGAGCTTCCAGAGGACCTGATCGCCCAGACGCCTGCTGCGGAGCGTGACAGATCCCGGCTCCTGGTGCTGGATCGGAATAGCGGCGCCGTCAGCCATCGCAGCTTCTCGGATATCGTGGATATTCTGAGGGAAGGCGATCTCCTGGTGCTGAATGATACCCGTGTGATGCCCTGCCGCATTATCGGAAAAAAGAGCGGTGGTGGCAGATCAGAGATTTTTCTGCTGGAAGAGACAGGCGTGAACCTCTGGCGCGCCATGGTGAGCAACGGGGTTGGCATCGGGAAGCGGGTCTCGATTCCCGGGGGTGTCGATGCAGAAGTGATCGCCGACGAGGGCGACGGAGTCCGCATGGTCCGTTTCCACGGCACGACCGATGTTAAGGAGATCCTTCCGCAGGTGGGCCTGACTCCGCTGCCGCCATATATCCGGAGGGAACCGAACGGGGACGATCTTGTTCGGTATCAAACCGTATACAGCAGGCGGGAAGGGGCAGTTGCTGCGCCTACCGCCGGTCTTCATTTTACCGAAGGTCTGCTCAACAGGCTCAGGGAAAAGGGCATCGGGACGGCGATGGTGACATTGCATGTAGGCCCGGGAACCTTTAAACCGGTGCGCGCCAACAGGGTCGCAGAACACCGCATGCATGCAGAACGGTACGAAATCTCCGAGCAGAGCGCCATGCTGGTCAACCGGTCACGTGCCGAGGGGCGCAGGATCATCGCAGTAGGCACTACCACCGTACGCACCCTTGAAACAGCTGCTGACGATGAAGGACAGGTATCGGCCGGCAAAGGATCTTCGAAGCTTTTCATCCTCCCCGGATATAGATTTAAAACGGTAGACGGTATGATAACGAATTTTCATTTACCTAAATCGACATTGCTGATGCTGGTGGCTGCTTTCGCAGGCCGGGAGCAGGTTCTGGCCGCCTACCGAGCGGCCGTACAGGCCCGTTACCGATTTTACAGTTACGGTGATGCTATGATCATCTTGTAGGTGTTTGCAAGGGAAGGTGCCATGACCATGATCCGAAATGAACGAGGAGGGATAGTGTCATCGGTGTTCATCATACCCGCGGGGGTGGTGGTGATCATCGCGGTCTTCCTCCTGGGGTACTATGTGGGAAAGAACCGGACCGCGCAGGACGCCGTGGCCGAACGGTTGCCGGCGCTGCCTGAGGTGATGTCGTCCCCGGCGGTGGATAAGGAAAAAGAGGAATTCACCTTTTACCGGACGTTGACGGAAAAGGGCGACAAAACGCTCTCCATCGAGCTGAAGACCAAACCACCATCTGCGGCACCGTCGTCTGAACGCGCGCTCGAAACGAAGACCGAGTCCGGCAAAATACGAACATCGAACTCCGAGAAACCGGGCGCGGCTAGGCAGCACGCGGCAAAGACAGCTCCCCCTGCTCAAAAACACGAAGCCCCCTCGCAAAAACAAGCGGTTTCAAAGATCCGGTACACGATCCAGATAGGCTCCTATCCTGACCGGAATATGGCTGAAGAAGAGATGCGATCGATCAAGAAGCGGGGATACGCGGCCTTCCTCGTGGCATCGGCTATTCCGGACAAGGGCACCTGGTACCGCGTCAGAATAGGAAGCTTTTCGAACAAGCAGTCGGCAGAGAAACTGGCTGCGGAACTTAAATCCAAGGAAGGTGTTTCGTCCTTTATCACGGTGGAATAACGGTTTGTGACAACGGCAGGGGGTTATGAAAACGGCTCAGTGCACGTTTTGCTGGTTGATCAGATGGACGGGAAGGGGTGCCAGTGCGACCTGCTCGTCATCGATGAGCATCTCGATCCAGTAGGTGCCGGGGACCGAGAAAGTCGAATTGAGCCGGATGGCGATATCGCGATGGCGCTGGGTCTCGTTGAACAGGGAGAACCTGGAGGCAGATTCGGACAGCACGGTCTTCTGGTCAGGTGCAAGAAGCCTGATCTTGGCTGCAAAGTCACCGCGGCCGCCGCACCATTCATTCACGATCGCGAACCGGGCATGGTAGGCCGGGAACGTGTGGGCGGATATCGATTCGAAGAGACCCATGAGGCTGAACTTCCCTCCCAGCTCCTGCCGCACATCATCGCAGATGATAGAATAAGATAAGGTCGGTCTGGTTTTTGTTGTTTTGCTCATGAGCAGATACGGTAGCACAGGTTTCCTTGTCAGTCAACTGCTTTCTCCAACAATGCTTTCTCCAACTGCGGTCACACTTCCCGTCGATTGTTCCTGTGCAGGTCAAAGTCGCATCCTGCGGCATCCCCTTTTGAAAAGCAGTTTGCTGCTGTGAACACCCGTTCTCATGTTGACATGATTGACCGAGGTTCTCGGGAAAAGCATTTTCTCTTGACAAAGCTCAGCTAGTGATTTAATAAGTAAACAGATGTTTGAAAATAAGGTATATGTGAAAAATGTTGAAAGTAGAAAAAAAGATAAATATTATCATATCGTTAGCGATTCTATTGATGCTTGGCCCGTCGACTGCCTATGCTGCGATCACGGTCATAGATGCTGAACAACTGAAGACTCTGCTTGAGGGCACTGGAACAAAGATACTCATCGATACCCGATCTCGGGATGAGTATCGAGAGGCCCATATTCCCTCGGCTGTGAACATACCCCCCGACCGTATGCATGCAGAGCGGAAACGATTGCCCAAGAACAAGTCCATTCCGCTCATATTCTATTGCAGAGGCGTCGGCTGAACGCTGAGTCATGCCGGCGCGGTCGCGGCGGCGGAGATGGGCTTTGGCACCCTTATTATTTTTCAGGGAGGGATGCCGGAATGGTCTGGAAAGATGCTGCCCATAGCAGTCGGCAGCAAGCCCGGATCATACACAACGTCACAGTGATGGGCAGGAACAGTCATCGTCAGGGAAAGGTCGTTCTATGAAAAGAGAAAAAGTCAATTATATGATCCAGTCGGTGTCCCATGCAATGGATATACTTGAGTCCTTCACCAGGACCGAGGACGAGTTGGGGGTCACCGAACTGTCCAAACGGCTCGGGTTGCACAAGAATAACGTGTTCCGGCTTCTGGCGACGCTGGAACATCGTGGATATATAGAACAGAACCGGGAGACGGAAAATTACCGGCTCGGTCCCAAGACGCTCCAGATCGGGTCCATCTTCATTGAACAGCGCGAATGTCGGAGGCAGGCTCGGCCTATTCTTGAGAGCCTGACCGCGGCGACCGGTGAGACCGCTGTCGTGGCGGTACTACGCTCCACCCAGGTGATCTATATGGACGGCGTGGAAACTAACCGCACGGTCCGGGCGATTTCCCGGGTGGGTGCCTTGCTGCCAGCGCATTGCACCGCGGTGGGAAAGGCGCAGATCGCGTTTCTTCCACCAGCAGAGATCGAGCGGCTCTACCCGGAGCTGAGTCTTCAGCAGATCACGCCCCGGACCCTCAAGACCAGGGAAGCGCTGCTTGCGGACCTCAAGGTGATCCGCGACAGGGGGTATGCGATCGAGGATGAGGAGTGCGACCTTGAAGTGAAAGGCATCGCAGCGCCGGTCAGGGATTTTTCCAGGAATATCATAGCTGCCGTGGGGATCATTGCGCCTGCCAGCCGGCTTACTGACGACCGGATCGAGAAAGATATCGTCGTGGCCCGTGTGCAGGACGCGGCCAAGGCCATTTCCGTAAAACTCGGTTATTTGCAGGTCGCCGCGCGTGCATAACAGTTGTTGTGGAAGTGCATGACTTTGTTGACACTTCCTTTCCCACCATGTTATTATCGGTTCGATGCAGATTGAACTAGCGTGGGAACGATTGAAGGCAGTGCTTGACCAGATGGGATGTGCTGTTCTCGCCTACTCCGGCGGTGTTGACAGTTCATTGCTGCTTAAAGCCGCGGCAGAAACCCTTGGACCGAACCTTATCGCTGTTACCGCAGACTCCCCGACCTATCCTCCCGGTGAACTTCAGCAAGCGACCTCCTATGCCCGGTCGCTGGGCATCCGCCATCGCATCATAGCGAGCGACGAACTGGCGCAGGAGGCTTTCGCAGCCAATTCATCGGACCGGTGCTATTACTGCAAGAACGAACTGTTTGCCAAAATTCGCCGTATGGCGGACATCGAGGGTATCTCCTTTATACTCGATGGCACGAACGCAGACGACAGCAGGGATCATCGTCCCGGATCTAAGGCCGCGGCGGAACAGGGGGTCCGGAGCCCTCTTGCAGAACTCGGGTTTACCAAGCAGGATATCCGGGACCTCGCGAGAAGCAAGGGACTTCCCATGTGGAACAAACCGTCACTTGCCTGTCTTTCCTCGCGCATACCCTATGGAACACCTATCACCCGGGAGCTGCTTGCGACCGTGCAGGCTGCCGAGGATGTCATCCGCGGTCTCGGTGTGAGCCAGGTTCGTGTGCGTCATCATGGCGATACTGCCAGGATCGAGATCGCTCAGCAGGAGTTCTCACTCATTCTCGCGGATGGCGTTGCGGAACGGGTGGTCAAGGCGATCAAGGACCTGGGCTTTACCTATGTCTGTCTCGATCTTGAAGGGTATCGGACCGGCAGTATGAACGCTGTGCTTAAAGCGCCAGTGTCGGGAATGGACGCTATTTCTTCACAAGGAGCAAAAGAATGAACATTCTCGTCGTTGGCGGCGGTGGCAGGGAACATGCGCTCGTGTGGAAACTTTCTCAGAGTCCCCGGGTCGGTAAGATCTATGCGGCGCCGGGCAACGCCGGTATGGCGCAGCTTGCCGAGTGTGTTCCGGTCAGTTCAGAGGACCTGGCGGGTCTGCTCAATTTCGCGAAGTCCCGCAAGATCGACCTTACGGTCGTAGGGCCTGAGGGTCCGCTCTCCCTGGGGATCGTCGATGAGTTCCGCAAGGCCGGGCTGCGCATCTTCGGACCTGCGCGAAGCGCGGCGGAGATCGAGGCGAACAAGGCTTTTACCAAGGACCTGATGAAGAAGTACGGCATTCCTTCCGCGGAGTACGGCTCCTTTACCGACCGCGGGCAGGCGGAAGCCTATATCAGGCGGCAGGGAGCTCCAATTGTTGTCAAAGCAGCAGGTCTTGCAGCGGGCAAGGGAGTGATCGTTGCCGAGACCGTTGAAGAAGCGCTGGATGCAGTTGATCTGATCATGGGAAAGAAAGCTTTTGGCGCCGCAGGAGATGTGGTGGTGGTCGAGGAATGTCTTCTCGGCGAGGAAGCGTCATTCATGGCCTTTACCGACGGAAAGACCGTGGTTCCCATGGTATCTTCGCAGGACCATAAACGTGTTTTTGACGCGGACAAAGGGCCGAACACGGGAGGTATGGGCGCGTACTCGCCAGCGCCGATCGTGACGCCCGAGATAGAACGGCAGGTGATGGAGAAAGTCATGCATCCGACGGTCGAGGCCATGGCCAAGGAGGGACGCCTGTTCCAGGGTGTTCTCTACGCCGGCCTGATGATCCATAACGGACAGGCAAAAGTCCTTGAGTTCAACGCACGGTTCGGTGATCCTGAGACCCAGCCCATCATGGCCCGCCTGGATAGTGATCTGATCGATATTTTCGAGGGCATTATCGACGGGAAGCTGGACTCGGTCCCGATCCATTGGAAAAAGGACCCGGCGGTGTGCGTGGTCATGGCATCGGGAGGGTATCCGGGCACCTATGCAAAGGGCAAGGAGATTCATGGGCTCGACAAGGCAGCGGGACTCAACAACGTCATGGTGTTCCATTCAGGCACCGCGGGCAGGAACGGCGCCGTGGTGACCGACGGAGGTCGCGTCCTTGGCGTGACCGGTCTGGGACCGACGGTGGCCGCGGCGATCGAGGCGGCATACTCAGGGGTGAAGGAAATATCCTTCGAAGGCGCTCACTACCGCCGAGACATCGGCGCCCGAGCGCTTGAGCGGGGCGTCTAGGGCATGCCTGCCGGCCGGTTAGTCGCTTCCTGCAGGGAGATCGCTTCATTCTTGAACAGGACATTGCGGGTTCCTGTGATCAGGGACGCTTCGGTCAATGGATTGCAGGTCCGGCTTCGTGCGGACAAGTCGGTCAGGACGGTCGGATTCGCTGTTGATGCCTGTCTCTCCACGTTCCAAAAGGCCCGCAAGTTGAACGTAGACCTGCTGGTTGCTCACCACGGCATCAAATGGCGTCCGCAAAAGGACCGGGAGATCGCCTTGCGCAGGCAAAGGTTCCTTGAGGACCATGCCATGGCGCTGTACGCTGCCCATCTTCCGCTGGATCTCCACCCACAGTACGGGAATAATGCCGGGCTTTGCCGTCTGTTGGGGCTGGAAGATGTGCGCAGGTTCGGCCGTTACCACGGGATCAAGATCGGCTATCAGGGACGCTTTCCGCGTAAGCGCAGACCTGCTGAAATTGCTCGCCGGCTCGATCGGATGCTCTCAACGCGGTGTCGTGTTTACGATTTTGGGGCGAAGCAGCTTTCCTCCCTCGGCATCATTTCCGGGGGCGGTGGAAGCATGCTTCTCGATGCAGTGAGGGAAGGTTTGGACGGTTTTCTCGTCGGCGAGATAGACCTGGCAGTGTATAATGCGGCAAGAGAATACGGCATCACGGTGATATCCGCGGGGCACTATGCCACGGAGACCGTGGGTGTAAAGGCGCTCATGCCACTGGTCGCGGAACATTTTGGAACCGCCACGGTATTCATCGACGATCGCAAGGATCTGTAAAACAAACCATCCTGTTGGGCAGCCGCGAACTGATCGCGGGAGCCCCTGCAGGTGACACCCTATTTGAAGAAAGGGGCACGCATGGCAAAACCACTTGTTGGAATCCTCATGGGAAGCGATTCGGACCTCCCGATCATGCAGGAGGCGGGCGCAATGCTGCGGGAGTTCGGTATCGAGTACGAAATGACCATAGCATCGGCACATCGGACGCCGAAGAAAGTGCTGGAGTACAGCCAGACAGCGGAGCGACGGGGTCTGAAGGTGCTCATTGCCGGAGCTGGATGGGCAGCGCATCTGGCGGGATTCATCGCATCCCAGACGACGCTGCCGGTCATCGGAGTTCCCATTGATTCTTCGGCGCTCAAGGGGATGGATGCTCTCTTGTCGACCGTGCAGATGCCCGGCGGCATTCCGGTGGCGACCATGTCGATCGGAAAGGGAGGCGCGAAGAACGCAGGGATCTTTGCCGCGCAGATCATTGGAACCGCAGATGTCAAGGTTGCCAACCGACTGAAGGTATTCAAGGTCGAGATGGAGCGTGAAGTGGAAGAGAAGGCCAAGAAGCTCGTGGCCGTCTCGGTCGCGGAACCTACTCTGCCCGAACCGGAAGCCGCAGCACCTGCCGGCGCAAAGAAAAAGCCGCGGCGTCGGCGGTGGAAAAAGAAACCCGCAGCAGGCCAGACCCAGGGACCTGCTTCGTGAGAACCGAACTGGAGTGCCTGCCCTGTTTCTTCAGGCAGGTCAGCAGAACGCTGAGCTACGCCGCCGTCGATCCCGATCTGGGAAAGAGCATTTCCCGGGAAGCGTCGAGGATCGTGGAGACAGCATCACTCGACCAGGCACCGGCGCGAATTTCCACGCTCCTGCACAGATTGATGCGGGAACGAACAGGCATGGATCCCTATCGCGAAGTAAAGGAAACCTATAACGGGATCGCTCTGGAACTTCTTCCCGTTGTCAGGATGCGCGCATCCGGGGCCGGGGAGGGTGGGGACCGGCTCGCAGGCGCTGTCCGCGCAGCGATAGCGGGAAATATCATAGATTTCGGCATCTACGAAACGATTGATCTTGAACGTTCTCTCCGGGATTCCTTTGAGCTGCCTCTCGCAACCACAGATTATGATCTGTTCGCACGCGCCGTGGACCGGGCGGAGCGGATCCTCTATCTTTGCGATAACGCCGGAGAGATCGTGTTTGACCGTGTCCTGATCGAGGAACTGCGGGGACGCGGCAAGGAGGTGACCGCCGTGGTCAAAGGTACGCCGGTCATCAATGATGCGACCATGGATGATGCCCGCGCCACGGGGCTGGCGGACTCAGCGGGTAGGGTGATCGATAACGGCAATGATGGGATCGGGACGCTGCTGGAACAGTGTTCTCCCGAGTTCCTTGAAGCCTATCATGATGCCGACCTGATCGTGAGCAAGGGACAGGCGAACTTTGAAACGCTGGTACCAGAGCAGGACGAACGGACATTTTATCTCTTTAAAGTGAAGTGCCCGGTGGTAGCTGCTGCGCTGGGAAGGCCCGACGGGGACATCGTTCTGTCAGCGTGCCAGAGCGCGTCCGCCTGTCTTAGGAACTGAGCGGGACCCATGGCGGCGACCATACTATCCTTAGATCACAAAGATCCGGAGCGGTCCTATGCGCAGTGCCGGAGCGTTATCAGGTCAGGCGGTATCATCGCCTATCCAACCGATACGTTCTACGGACTGGGAACGGACCCCCGAGATCCTGCTTCTGTCCGGCGGCTCTTTACGATCAAGAGGCGAAGGCTCGAACAGCCGCTCCTGCTGCTGGTGTCCGATATTGAAGAGGTGGAGCAGTGGGCTGCACAGGTAACCCGTGACGCCCGTGATCTCATGGATCGCTACTGGCCAGGACCCCTGACGCTGGTGCTGCAGGCAAGAGCTGAAGTGCTTCCTGAACTGACAGCGGGGACCGGAACTATCGGGCTGAGAGTACCGGGCAACGAAGATACCCGGTCCCTCCTCCGCTCTATCGGGACGGCGTTGACCGGTACGAGCGCGAATCGGTCCGGCGAGCCTGAGCCGCGGACAGCGGGAGAGGTCTTCGCATCCCTCGGCGGCGAGCTCGATCTTATCCTGGATGGGGGAAGGGCCAACAGCGAACGTCCGTCCACCATAGTGGATGTGAGCGGAAGCGTGCCTCGGATCATCCGCCGCGGCGCAATTGATCTTGAACTGAGCTCGTGATATGCGATAGCATTGAGCGGCCCGGATAACCAGGGAGGAATGGGAACGACCATGAAAAAAGTATTTGTCCTTGATACGAACGTGCTGCTCCATGATCCGAAGGCGATCTTCTCTTTTGACGACAACGACGTGGTGATCCCGATCGTGGTGATCGAGGAACTGGACAAGTTCAAGAAGGATGTGAACGAGATCGGCAGAAATGCCCGCCAGGTCTCGCGGATCCTCGATGAGTACCGGCAAAAGGGCAAGCTTTCGCAGGGAGTACCGCTTGAAGGTGGCGGGAGCCTGCGCGTTGAACTCAATCATCAGTCTCCGGACTGCCTCCCGAACGAGCTTATTGCGACAAAGGCCGACAACCGCATTCTCGCCACCGCACTGAACCTGAAGAGCGACAACATGCCGGTCATTCTGGTGACCAAGGATACGAATTTACGCATCAAGGCCGATGCCCTTGGGCTTCGGGCAGAGGATTTCGAGTCCGATACCATCGAGATCAACGAACTTTATCCGGGCGAGATCGAGATGCTCGTCGAACCGGGGTCGATCGAAGAGTTCTATGGAAAGGGTGAACTGGCGCCGGCAGGGGACACGAAACTGTTCCCGAACCAGTTCGTGCTGATCAAGAACAATGCCAATCTCTCTCAGACAGCGCTGACCCGTTTCAGCCAGCAGAGGCATATGCTGGTGCCGATCACGAACACCAAACACGGCGTCTGGGGCATCAATGCGAAGAATAAACAGCAGCAGTTCGCCCTGGACCTGCTCCTGAACGATGATATCCGGCTCGTCACGCTCGTTGGCAAGGCCGGTACGGGTAAGACCCTCCTCGCGCTGGCCGCCGGCCTGGAAAAGACCATCGAGCAACGTACCTTCCAGCGTCTGGTTGTCTCCCGGCCGGTCTTTCCCCTGGGGAAGGATATCGGGTTCCTGCCCGGAGACATCGAGGAAAAGCTAAAGCCCTGGATGCAGCCGATCCGCGACAATCTGGACTTCCTGATGGGAGCGTCCACGCCGGCTGTAACCGGCCGGGCCAAAGGCAAGAAGGACCTCCAGAGTCTTTTCGATCTGGGTATGATCGAGGTCGAGCCGCTCACCTATATCCGAGGCCGGAGCATGCCGAACCAGTATCTCATTGTGGACGAAGCGCAGAACCTGACGCCCCATGAGATCAAGACCATTATTACCAGGGCAGGCGAGGGGACCAAGGTCGTGCTGACCGGCGATCCCTACCAGATCGACAATCCCTATATCGATTCCTCCAGCAATGGCCTGTCTTTCGTGGTGGAGAGGTTCAAGGAAGAGGCTATTTCAGGCCACATTACCCTGATGAAGGGTGAACGTTCAGATCTGGCCGAACTTGCGGCGACGTTGCTCTGATCCGGATCATCAGCAGATCCAATTCCAGAAAGCCTCTTCCCGTGTCCGGGGAGAGGCTTTTGTTCTGTTCCGAACAGTGTTACAAAAATTCCTATTAAAAACCGGTCATCTGTGGTATTATTGCCCGCCATGGCGAAGATATTAGAGAAGCGTTTAATACGCCAACCCGATGTTTTTTATTATAAAATCGCAGCTCCCCTTATATCCCGCAAAGCGCGTCCCGGACAGTTCATTATCCTGAGGCTGCATGAAAAAGGTGAACGTATCCCCTTGTCCCTTGCGGACATCGATCCCCGGGAAGGTACGATCAGCCTTATTGTCATGGCCGTGGGTAAGACCACCCATGAACTGTCGCAATGTTCTGCCGGAGACAATATTCGGGATCTCTGCGGACCCCTGGGCATGGCTACTCATATTGAGAACCTAGGTCATGTGGTCCTGGTGGGTGGAGGATTCGGCGCCGCACCGCTCTATCCCATTGCCCGTTCATTCAGGGATGAAGGCAACCGGGTGACCGTGATCATGGGCGCCAGGAGCCGGGATCTCCTGATCTACGAGCAGGAAATGGAGCAGGTGGCGGACCGCGTTGTGGTCACGACCGATGACGGCAGCAAGGGCCTGAAGGGGCGGGTGACCGATGCTTTGTCCATGGAACTGTCAAGTGGCAAGGTGGATCTCGTGCTTGCGGTAGGTCCGGCTATTATGATGCGGTCGGTCTCCGAAGTAACGCGGGGGACCGGTGTGCGTACTATTGTGAGCCTTAATCCCATCATGGTGGATGGTACCGGTATGTGCGGAGGCTGTCGGGTCATGGTGGGCGGGGAAACGAAGTTCGCCTGCGTTGACGGTCCGGAGTTCGACGGACACCTGGTGGACTGGGAATCGCTTATGAACCGCCAAAAGACCTATGTTGCCGAGGAACGAGAGTCGTTCGAATCGTGGAAGTCCCGCCACGAACGCATGCTGGGCAAGAATAACGCTCCGGTCTGCGAATAGACGGCCACGATCATGAAAGAGACACAGGTGAAGGAACAGAAACAGGGAAAGAAGATTATCCCGAGCAAAACGCCCGCGCCGGAGCAGGATCCCGACTCCAGGAAGCATAACTTCGACGAGGTCACACGTTGCTATACAGAGGAGCAGGCATTGCGGGAATCCGAGCGGTGCTTGAACTGCCGGAATCCGCAGTGCGTTGAGGGATGCCCGGTACGTGTACCGATCCCACGGTTCATCAGCGCGTTGAAACAGGGAAACTTCAAGCAGGCGCTGGACATTATCAAGGAAGCGAGCCTGCTTCCCGCTGTATGCGGCCGCGTTTGTCCGCAGGAAAAACAGTGCGAGGCGCGCTGCGCCCTCGGGAAGAAGTTCGAACCTGTTGCCATCGGCCGGTTGGAGCGGTTCGCTGCCGACTGGGTCATGGAACACGATCTTGCATCGCCTCCGCCCGTCCTTCCTCCGACAGGCCGTACCGTGGCGGTCATCGGCAGCGGCCCGGCAGGCCTTGCCTGCGCATACGAACTTTCCAAACTCGGTCATCAGGTGACCATTTACGAGGCATTCCATGAACCAGGAGGCGTTCTCCTCTACGGTATTCCCGAGTTCCGGCTTCCGAAGAGGATCGTAGCGCGTGAGATCGAACTGCTGCGCGCCATGGGCGTTGTGATCGAGACAAACGTGGTCGTGGGCAAATTGATCACCGTCGACGAGATCATGGCGCAGTTCGATGCCTGTTTCATCGGCACTGGCGCGGGTACTCCGAAATTCATGTGCGTTCCCGGAGAGAACCTGAACGGGGTCTATTCGGCGAATGAGTTCCTGACCCGTATCAATTTCATGCGTTCTCATTCCTTCCCTGTCTATGATACGCCCATCAGAAAAGGGACGAGGATCGCGGTCATCGGTGGCGGAAATGTCGCCATGGATGCGGTGCGCACCGCTCTTCGTCTTGGCGCCGAGGATGCCGTTATCGTGTACCGCCGCTCGTTAGAGGACATGCCGGCACGGGGGGAAGAGATCGTTCACGCGCAAGAAGAAGGCGTCCGCTTTGAGGTCCTGACGGACCTGGTCAGGATCATCGGCGAGAGCGGGTCGGTCCGTGAGATCGAGTGTGTCCGGATGGAACAGGGACCGGCCGACGCTTCCGGACGCCGCAGATCTGTCCCCGTGCCCGGGTCGGAATTTCGTCTTCCCGTTGACATGGTCATCATGGCGATCGGGACCAACGTGAATCCCCTGGTCCCGCAAAGTACTGCCGACCTGCAAGTCACTACGTGGGGATATATTGTTGCTGATGAGAAGACCGGTGCGACCAACAAGCTCGGCGTCTTTGCCGGAGGCGATATCGTTACCGGCGCAGCAACAGTCATATCCGCCATGGGTGCAGGAAGTAAAGCAGCTAATGCCATTCATGCCTATCTGATCAGAAAGAAACAAATCTGATATCCTCCTCCCTCTCAGCCCGTCAGTCAGCTAGCATCGAATAATTCTGTGTCATGGCTAAAATAAAAGGTATTTCGCCATGTCGGCGGAATTCAGTGCGCAGTCTCTGCAGGTACCTTCCTGGCAACTAATGCCTGAGGAGGTATTTATGCATAAGGAAAGAATGCGGGGATTTACGTTGTTCGAGCTTTTAACGGTTATTGCTATTATCGGTACACTGGCGACTATCGCTCATGCGTCCTACCGGGACGTTGTACGGCGAGGTCACTTGTACGGAGCTGTTGACATGATTCGCATGGATATCCAGAAGATTCGTCTTGAGGTCTTGAACAGTGGTGAGGAGCACCGAATCGATTTTGAACCCGCAACAGGGTCATACCTGCTGAACGGAATCCATCGGGTGACGTTGCATCGGGACGTGCGATATGGCGCGGGACCCGGAGTCACAGGCAAACCGTCACAGCCTTATGAGCCCCCTCCGGCGAGCGGTGTAACGTTTAAAGCTGACGGCACTAATAACCGGGCCGTATTTTTACCAAAGGGAGCGGTCGTTCCGACCGGTGCGGTCTATCTGACGACCGGCAAGGAAACCATGGCAATAACAGTCGCACTGAATGGTCATTTACGCTTATGGCGCTCCCGGGGAGGAAATAAGTGGGACTTGCAGTGAAGTTCGATCCTTCGGTCTGAAGAAGCTGTGCTATGATTACTGCACGTGCGTAATCTGCAAAGTAATCGGCAAAGAGTCCTGGAGGATTCATGTATCGCAAGGTCATAATTTCCCTATTTGTCATCGTCCTTCTGCTCTCCGGCTGCACCCGTGAGACCGAGGAAGGCAAGATCAAAAAGGTCATAAGCTCCATTCAAGCTGCTGCGGAGAGTAAAAGGATACTTGCGGTCCTCGAACACCTATCCAAGGACTATCGAGATCCGCAGGGGAATGATTACGAGGGCATCAAAGGTCTCTTGTCATTCTATTTCTTTAAACACCAGGCGGTCCACGTTTACATTCCAGCGATCGATATCGCCGTAACGGGCTATACGGCTACAGCGGCATTCGATGCCGTACTTACCGGTCGGCCCGCTGACGGTTCCGGAGGAACGATAATACCGGAGTCGCTTGGCGTTTATCGTTTTGACGTGAGTTTAAAGCGCGAAGGTGACCAATGGAAGGTCCTCTCAGCTAAATGGGAACTGTCCGGGGAGGGTGGTCCTGTTCCCCCGCCGGCGAGATGAAGGAACGCCTCTTATTCGAGTAGAAATAGGGTCAGGTCCTGCGGATTGTCAAATCTCCTGTTATGTGATATCCTCCTATCATGTCTCGCCCTCTCCGCATCGAATATCCCGGCGCCGTCTACCATGTGACTTCCCGCGGCAACGAGAAAAAGCCTGTCTTCAGGGACGACCGCGACCGCGAGAATTTTCTGAACACACTCTTGCACGTCAATAAACGCTACAATTGGATCTGCCACGCCTACTGCCTCATGACCAATCATTACCATCTTCTCATCGAAACCCCGGACGCCAATCTCTCTATCGGCATGCGGCAGTTGAACGGCGTGTATACCCAGTTGTTCAACAAATGGCACGGCAGAAGCGGCCACCTGTTTCAGGGCCGCTTTAAGGCCATCCTGATCCAGAAAGACAGCCATCTCCTGGAAGTCTGCCGGTATGTGGTCCTCAATCCCGTTCGGGCAAAGATGGTTGAAAAGCCGGAAGCATATCCCTGGTCCAGCTACCTTTCAACGACAGGCCGGGCGAAACCGCATCCCAGCCTTACCACGGACTGGGTCCTAGGCCAGTTCAGCGTAAAGAGGGGCAAAGCCGAGCAGGAGTACCGCAAATTCGTCACATGGGGAATCGGCCAGAAGTCGATCTGGGCTGAGGTGAGGGGGCAGACGCTTCTGGGTGAGGAAGTGTTCGTCGACAAACTAGCCGATCATCTGAAGAAGAAACGCGATATTCCCGAGATACCCCGCAGTCAACGGTATGCTCACCGGCCGCTCCTGGAAAAGTTGTTCGCCGGCGACGTGCGAACAAACGTGCGGAAACGGCGAGCGGCGGTCAGGAGGGCAGTGGAGCAGTACGGGTATCGCATACGGGAGATCGCGACACATTTGGGACTGCATGATTCGTCGGTCAGCAGGATTGCGAAGGGAGAGCGATGAGTGTCAAACCGCAGGACCTGACCCTATGGGTGCCGCAGATGTTCAGATACGAGATGTCCACATGCCAATGTTCATGAGGCAGGAGCGGCTGAACGAAGCCGGTTCCCTTTTTGCTGATTTTCTTGTTCCACTT
>Ga0224495_10000217_pt1 | contig 46642 bp, 34 predicted proteins | sample SF_Jul11_sed_USG_FD_168128 | JGI IMG/M metagenome (GOLD analysis project Ga0224495, IMG submission 168128) | Sediment microbial communities from San Francisco Bay, California, United States - SF_Jul11_sed_USGS_4_1 | ecosystem: Environmental > Aquatic > Marine > Sediment | place: USA: California...
CCGGGTTAATCGATTGTCAGCGAATGAGACGGCCATTGTCGACGATGATGTAATCCGGTGCCTCCGGTTTGCTCAAAGGGCGTATGAATTAACGGACGGGGCTTTTAATAGTACGATTGGCGATCTCATCAAGGCCGGCAAACACGAGAACACCGGTGCGTCAGAAGGATTTCTGTCGAAGCTGACAACGCCCCGAATGCTGGAGCTCAACGAAGAGGCGCATTCCGTCAAAGTCCTGCAGGAAGGGATGAGTATCGATCTGGGAGGGATCGGCAAAGGATACGCGGTGGATGCCGCCGCGGACGTTTTGGCCGAGTGGGGGATTCAAAGAGCGATCATTCACGGAGGCGCCAGTTCGATTCGTGCCCTTCAACCCCCCAACGAAAAAAACGGATGGCCCGTTGTGCTTCGCAATCCGGTGGATGAATCTGTGATCGACCGGTTGGAACTGGCCAACGAAGCGATGAGCTGTTCGGGATTGCAGCAGGGCGGGCACATTATCAATCCATTCACGGGCCAAGCGGTGACCAACCGTATCGCATGCTGGGTCCGGCTGCCTGAAAACGCGGCGATGTGCGATGCGCTCAGCACGGCGGCAATGATTATGCCCGTTGAAAAAATACAGGCGATGCAGACAAAACAACCCGGGCTGTCTGTCATGCTGCTGATGACCGATGGCAAAGGCAACGATCAACTGATGCGGTGGGGCAACTGGGCGCAGGATTAAATCATCGCCTTTTGGGGGATGTGAGATTGCGGAATTGCCGTTTCAGCTTCATCACATCTCTGAAAATGCCGAATACTTCTTTCGCCGGTTTTAAGCGGCTGTCTGGGTCGCAGGTCCAGTCCACCGCAAACTCCTTGATGGTATATCCCCGGGCCAGGGCCAGCAGGATGATTTCAATATCGAACATGAACCGGTCCATGCTGCTTTCGGCGTACAGTTGGCGTGCGGCAGGACCGCTGTAGACCTTGAAACCGCACTGGGTATCCGTGAGATTTCCAAGCAGCTTAATGTCATGGATCAGGAACCAGTGAAAGAGCCGCGAACAGATTTTTCGATACAGGGTTTGAGACCGCAGGATATGGCAGTTGGAAAGTTTACGGGATCCGTGGGCAATCTGACAGTGTCCCGAGCGAATGAGGGCCACCCCCGACAGTGCTTCAGCAAACCGAACACAGAGGCCGCTGTCAGCGAACAGGACATAGTCTCCCCGGCTTTTTAAGATACCGCTACGGACGGCCCGGCCTTTTCCGTAATTCGCCTCTAATCCTTCAATAACACAGGGTGTTTGGATGCCTGCGGCCGTTTTCTCTGCAAGGGTCCGGGTCTGATCGGTGCTGCCGTCATCAACGATGATGATTTCTCCGGACAAATTCTCCGAAACCAAAAACCGATCCGCCGCAAGAATATCCTGAGCGATCTTGGTTTCTTCATTAAAGACCGGAATTACGATTGAAAGTGTAATCATATAAGGGGATAATTATAAGCAAAAGACGACCTTAAATACAGGATTGATTCGGAATTTCTTGAATAACACGCGTCTTAAGCTGTTAAGCCCGAAGAAAGCGGCCGAAGGATTTCTATTGCCGTCCGGGCCGGATGCAAATACAATATGAGCATAAGTACAGTGTTAGCGGATCGGTTTGCCCGGTCAATTGGATTCCGATTTTTTTTTCAGCGAAGAGATGATTTTGAGTAGAATTTTCGATATGAAATCACAGATGTTGACAGGAATACGAGAAATGGCTCTCTGCGAGGTTCCTGCTCCCAAGGTCGTCAACCCCACGGATGTTCTGCTCAAAGTGGAATATGTGGGCGTTTGCGGCTCCGATGTGCATTATTATGAAACCGGCCGGATTGGCAGCCAGAAAGTTCAATACCCCTATCCGGTCGGGCATGAATGCTCGGCGACCGTGGTTGATTTTGGGCGGGGAGTAAAGACATTACAAAAGGGAGAACCGGTTGTCGTGGAACCGGCCATATCCTGCCGGCAGTGCGACCAGTGCAGGGCGGGCCGGCCGCATACCTGCCAAAGCCTCAAATTTCTTGGCTGCCCCGGCCAGATCGACGGCTGCCTGGCCGAATACCTTGTCATGCCGGCAGAATGCTGTTTTCCCACGAAAAACCGGATTTCGCTTCAGCAGGGTGTTTTGTGTGAGCCCTTTGCGATTGGTGTCTATGCGGTTCAGCAATCGCATCTGCAGGCCGGACAAACAGCGGCCGTTTTCGGCGCCGGTCCGATCGGGTTAAGCTGCCTGAAAGCTGCGCAGGCACAGGGAGTCGAAACCATCTACATAACCGAAATCATATCCGAGCGGATCGAAATCGCCCGAAGTGCCGGTGCGGTGTGGATAGGCAATCCGGACACAGAAAATGTGGTTCAGGCAATGGCAGGCCTGGAACCAGACGGGGTTGATGTGGCGTTTGAGTGCGCGGGTCAGCAGGAAACCATAGATCAGGCGGTTGACGTTCTCAAGCCCGGCGGAACACTGATGCTGATCGGGATTCCCCGCGCCGAACGAATCGGTTTTTGCCCGGACAGGCTTCGGCGCAAGGAAATCTCGATCATTAATGTCAGAAGGCAAAATCACTGCACCCGGAAGGCAATGGATATGATCGCTGACCGAAAAGTCGATTTGGATTTCATGGTAACGCATACATTTGAATTTGACCAATCCCAACGGGCCTTTGATTTGGTTGCCGGCTATAAAGACGGTGTCATCAAGGCCCTGATCAAAGCGAATACGAATCATGATTGAAAAGTCCCGTTTCTGCGCGGCGGAGTTTATCCCGGACTTGATCCGGGATCACCCGCAACCGTAAGTTACGGATTAACTCGCGGGAATTTACTACCCTGAAGGGTATAAAAATGAAGAAAGCGTGTATTGTCAGTATCGGCAATGAACTGTTAAGCGGCCAGACCGTGGACACCAATGCCTCCTGGCTGGCGGCGAGATTGTTCGAAAAGGGAGTTCTGACAGCCGGCGTCTGGCAGGTCCCCGATGAAAAAGAGCGCATTGTTAAGGCAATCCAGGATGCGTCGCAGCAGGGTGAACTGATAGTGGTCACCGGCGGGTTGGGGCCGACGGATGATGATCTGACAAGGAATGCCGTTGCGGCCTACCTGGGCGTTGAGCTTGAATTTCATGACGAGATACTCCGGGCGATGAACGATTTTTTCGAGAAACGCGGCAAAACAATGGCTCCGAAAAATCGTTCCCAGGCCTACTTCCCCACAGGTGCAGCGATTTTAGACAATCCCATCGGAACGGCGCCCGGGTTTTGGGCACGAAAAAAAGATATTGACATCGTCGTGATGCCCGGTGTGCCGGCCGAGATGAAGCAGATGTTTACGGATCATGTGCTTCCTTTTCTCGAACAGTCCCTTTCCACGGCGAGAGTGGTTTGCAGGAAATTACGATGTTTGGGAGCCGGTGAATCGGAGATCGCCCAGAAGTTGGGCAACCTGATGGAGCGGGGCCGCAACCCGCTGATTAATTGCACATGCGGCTCCGGCGATATTATCATGCATATCAATGCAACAGCCGAAGATGAAAAAACGGCAATTCAAATGATCGATGATGACAAAACCGCAATCCGTGAATGCCTCGGCGAATGGGTGTACGGCGAAGACGACCAGAGTTTGCCGGACGTTGTGGCTGATTTGCTTAAAAAACACCATAAAACCATGGTGACGGCCGAGTCTTGTACCGGAGGTCTTTTGTCTCAAATGCTGACGGAAATACCGGGGTCCAGCGAATACCTGCTGGCTGGCTGGGTGACCTATAGCAATGAGGCCAAAATACGGTTGTTAGGGGTGCCCGAGAAATTAATAGCCGATTTTGGAGCGGTTAGCGCCCCCGTTGCACAAAGCATGGCAACTCAAGCCGCCCAGAGGTCCGGGGCCGATATTGCTGTCGCCATCACCGGAATTGCCGGCCCGGGCGGCGGAACAGACGAAAAACCTGTTGGATTAGTCTATATTTCTGTGTTCATTGACGGCGATTGCAAGGTCGCCGAACACCGATTTCCCGCCGTAAATCGGCATTGGGTCCGGATGCGTTCGGCATTGGCAGCGCTAAATCATATCCGTTTGAGATTGCAGGTTTGACGAAACGACCTGTTTTTGGTATAATATACGTTTAGTATACGTCAGGCATTATTTTATTATCCAAGAAGCGGGTTCCGATGGCAAAATCAAAAAGACGCTTAGGTGAAATCCTTTACAAGAAGGGATATGTCGGCAAAGAAAACCTGATTGAAGCGATCAAAAAGGGCAAGAAAACCCATAAGCGTCTCGGGGAGGTGCTTGTTGAGGATGGATTGGCTACAGAAGATCAGGTTTACAAGGCGTTGGCCAAGCAGTTTGGTTTTGAATTTGTCGATTTGAATAATGCTCAGATTCCCGAAAATGCGACCAAACTGGTCCCCGAAGACATCATCAAAAAACACAAAGTCATCCCCTTGGGGCAGGATAACGGTGAATTAAAAATCATTATCCCGGACCCGATGGATCTGGACACGATTGATCTCCTTCGATTCCGCCTTAATATGGATCTGCGATGTTGCCTGGCAAGCCCGACAAAAATCGACACGTATATTGAAGGGTCGAGTGCCGTACAGGAAAGTACGGATGAATATCGCAGCAGTATCGACCAAACAGCTGAAGAATTAAGGGCCATGGGGCACGCGATTGAAGCCGAAGTGCGGCGTGCCCAGACGACAGACGCCGTTGACGACGGCCCGATTGTTCGCCTGGCCAACCTGATCATCGATGAAGCCGTCAGAATGCGTGCCAGTGATATTCATGTGGAACCCATGGCGGACCGTGTCCGGATCCGGTACCGTGTGGACGGCGTCTGTGTGGAACGGGATAACATTCCCAAAAACATGCAGGCCCCCTTGCTGGCCCGTTTAAAAATTTTATCGGGAATGGACATCGGGGAACGCCGGCTGCCTCAGGACGGTCGAATTAAGCGTGAGATTGATAACCAGGATATCGACTTTCGTGTCTCGGCTCTTCCCGGCTATCACGGCGAAAGCACGGTACTGCGTATTTTGCGTCCGGATTCTGTGAACATCGGTATTCAGGCGATTGGCTTTGACTCGGATGATTACGCGCGCTTTACGAAAATCATCCGGCGGCCGAACGGCATTTTCCTGGTAACCGGACCGACGGGTTCCGGTAAAACAACCACGCTGTATTCGGCGCTGCAGGAACTGAACCGGCCGGACAAGAAGATCATTACGGCCGAAGACCCGGTGGAATATAATATTGCCGGCATTAATCAGTGCCAGGTCAGAACGGATATTGGACTGACGTTTGAATCGATTCTTCGGTCCATGCTGCGTCAGGCGCCGAATATCATCCTGATCGGTGAAATCCGTGACGGTATCGTGGCCGACATTGCGATTCAGGCGGCATTAACAGGCCACCTGGTGTTCAGTACGCTGCACACCAATGATGCCCCCAGTGCCATCACGCGTTTGATTGACATGGGGGTCAAGCCGTTTTTGGTGGCCAGTTCGATTCAGGCCATTATGGCGCAGCGACTGGTTCGAACGATTTGTAAGGAATGTCGGACTGTAGACCCGTCGCCGGATCCGCATTTTCTGCGTCTGCTAAATATCAAGCCGGATGACATGAAATTGCATAAGATTTATAAAGGGGCCGGGTGCAATCATTGTCAGGGGACCGGGTTTAAGGGCCGAATCGCGATTTTTGAAATGCTTGAAATGAATAATCAACTGCGGGATCTTGCGTTTGCACGCGCCCCGGCGGGAGAATTGCGAAAAGCGGCATTGGCGACCGGAATGACCTCCTTGCTCTATGACGGAAAAAAGAAGGTGTTCAAGGGGATTACCACCCCCGCAGAAGTGTCGCGTGTGGCACAGGCGGAAGGATTGGTTTTGGATGCATAGGATTGAGGCAAAGCTTTTTTTAGGGACTTAAAGATGGCGACCTTAAACATTGATCGACTGTTGGAAGCATGTATTAAAATGGGCGGCTCCGATTTACACTGTTCCGTCGGGCGTCCCCCTGTTCTGCGTATTTCGGGACGTCTGCGGTCCCTTGACACCAAAGTACTTGACCCGGATGATACGACGGCACTCATGAAAAGTATTACGCCGGAGCGCAACCAGCAGGAACTTCAGGAAACCGGAAGCACGGACTACGGGTTTGCGTTTGGCGATGCGGGGCGTTTCAGAACGGCCATTTTCAAACAAAAAGGAAACATTTCGATGGTCTTGCGTCTGATTCCTTCGGCACTGCTGAGTTTTGAACAGATCGGCTTGCCGAAAATTTGCGCTGCCCTGTGCCGCCGGCCGAGAGGGTTGTTTTTGGTGACCGGCCCGACGGGCAGCGGCAAAACAACCACACTGGCATCGATGATTAACTATATTAACGAGACGCTGGATCGGCATATTATTACGGTCGAGGAGCCGATTGAGTACTATCATCAGCACAAAAAATCAATCATCAACCAGCGGGAAGTGGGCCTGGATGTGACGACGTTCGCCGAGGCGCTGCGCCGTTCCCTGCGTCAGGACCCGGATGTGATTCTGGTGGGTGAATTACGAGATCTGGAAACGATGGAAGCGGCGATCAGTGCCGCCGAAACCGGCCACCTTGTGTTTGGCACGCTTCATACCACCGGATGCCAGGGCACCATTAACCGAATCATTGATGCGTTTCCCGTCAGCCAACAGGAGCAGATTCGAGTTCAGCTCAGTACCAACATGATTGCGGTCTTGAGCCAGACCCTGTGCCCGAGAAAGCCGCGGGGCCGTGTTGCTGCTTACGAGTTTATGGTTGTCACGCCGGCCATTTCGAACTTGATACGTGAAAATAAGGTTTACCGTATCGAATCCAGCATTCAAATCGGCAAAAAAATGGGGATGCAATTACTGGATGACCACCTGTGGGAATTGTACGATAAAGACCTGATCGATCTCGAAGAACTTTTAGACAAGGCCAGAAACCCGGACGAGATGCTGAAGCTGGCTCAGAAAAAAGCGGGCGGTACCTTGAGCGGGGCATCGAAGAAAATTGCAGAAGATTATGGTCCTGTTATTGGTGGATCAACCGAATAATACAAAAAAAATAACCGACCTGTATTTTGTCGTCTGAAAAACAGTCTTATATAAAAAGTGTCCATTTTCTTTTCTTCGTTTTTTTGCTATTTTTGTTTGATAAGTCAATTATCTCAAATTATTCCAATTTTAATCAATGCTGAATCTTATATTAAAAGTGTCTATTAGTTAAAACCCTTGTTTTTGTTCGTATATTTCGCTATAATAACAATAGAAGTAGATTCAGATTTGTCCTGCTTGGAACAGGATAATGGAGTTTATGAAAATGGCAAAAATACCTCCAGTAATAGAGTTAAAAAACAGACACTTGGGCCGGATCCTGATTAAGATGGGTCTTCTGACCCGTGAAAAGGTCCATAAATGCCTTGCCATACAGAAGGAAAAAGGGGGCAAACTGGGGCAGGTATTCATCGATCAGGGGTTTATTAAGCCCAGTGATCTTCGCATTGCGCTGGCGGGGCAGCGCGGTATGGAGTATGTGGACCTGGAGGGGGTGGAAATCCCCCAGGACATCATCCACCAGTTGCCGGCCCAAATGGCACGTACGTATAGAATCATCCCCGTTGAATATGACAAATCCAGAAACCAGATGACGGTGGCCATGGACTCGCCCGATAATTTCCGGGCGACGGATGATTTGAGTACCTTAATGGGGTACAAAGTCGTCGCGAAGGTTTCCGATGAGGACAGCGTCAAGGAGCTTCTGGATCGGTACTATGCCGAAGAAGATGAGAGCATGAGCGAGCTCATCGGCGAGATTGAGTCGGATACGAGTCTGGCTCAGCTTGCCGGCCGCGATGCGAGCATTGACCTGGACGAAATTAAAGGGGCGGCCGAGTCGAACACGGTGATTAAACTGCTCAACCAGGTTTTGATGTTGGCGATCCGTGACAAGGCCTCGGATATTCACTTTGAGCCGTTTGAGGACAAATATCAGATGCGGTACCGTATTGACGGTGTTCTCTACGATATGGAATCCCCGCCGAATTATATCGCCATGGCCCTGAGCAGCCGTATCAAGGTTATGGCCGGGCTGGATATTGCCGAACGCCGTTTGCCCCAGGACGGCCGTATTGCATTGGTGATGGGCGGCAACCCGGTGGATTTGCGTGTCAGCATTCTGCCCACGATGTTCGGCGAAAGCGTGGTGCTGCGTGTGCTGGACCGAACGCAGGTGAATTTGCAGCTGGACATGCTGGGAATGCAGGACAGTGACTTAAATTCAGTGAACCAACTGATTCACAAGCCCAACGGGATCGTGGTCGTAACCGGTCCGACGGGTTCCGGAAAAACAACGACACTGTATTCGGCTCTCAAAGAACTCAATGATACTGAGACGAAGATCATTACCACCGAAAACCCGGTGGAATACGATATTGATGGATTGGTCCAGGTTCAGATTCGCCCGGACATTGGCTTGACGTTTGCCAAGTGCCTACGGTCCATTTTGCGTCAGGACCCGGACATCGTGATGGTTGGTGAAATCCGTGACCTCGAAACGGCCCAGATCGCGATCCAGGCCTCCCTGACCGGTCACTTGGTATTTACGACGGTGCACACCAATGACGCACCGAGCACGATCGCCCGTCTGCTGGACCTGGGCCTGGAGCCGTTTTTGATTACCGCGACGCTGGAAGGCATCGTTGCCCAGCGGCTGGTTCGAAAGATCTGCACCCAATGCAAAACCGAATACGAGCCGACCGAAGAGATGCTGATGGAACTTGATCTGCGTCCCGAAGACGTTGGCGATAAGACATTCTATTACGGCAAAGGGTGCAATAACTGCAACCGAACCGGCTATCGCGGGCGGACGGGAATTTATGAGATTATGACATTTAATGATGAGTTGCGGGATTTGGTCATGAACCACGCATCCACCGCGGTTCTGCGCGAAGCGGCACGCCGCGAAGGGATGAGGACATTGCGTGAAAACGGACTGAAGGCCATTTTTGACGGCATTACCACGCTGGATGAAGTGGCGCGGGAAACAATCGCCGCAGAAGAAGAATAACTGTTTTGAAAACGTATATAAAACCCAAAATCCTTTTTTGGGAGGGATAAACGATGCCGGTATTCCAATATCAAGCATTAGACGCAAAAGGGAATGAATCAGCAGGCCAGATCGAGGCCCTCAGCAGCAAAGAAGCGATCAGTAAGATTCGCAATAAAGGGCTGTTTCCGACAAAGGTCCGCGCCCAAAATGCCGCCCGGAAGGTGAAAGTCGCCAAAGACGCGGCCGGACCCAAGCGGCGGGGGGCCGGCGGCAGGGTCAAGATCAAGACCGTGACCGAGTTTGCCCGGCAGATGTCCACGCTGCAGGATGCGGGGTTGGCGATTCTGCGTTCGCTGCGGATTCTCGAAGAGCAGGCGAAAAAGGGCACCTTTAAGCGGGTGGTCGGGTATGTGGCCGATGACATCGAGGGCGGCGCCACCTTATCCGAGGCGATGGGCAAATATCCCAAGTGTTTTAACCGGCTGTTTGTGAACATGGTGGCCGCCGGCGAGGTGGGCGGTGTGTTGGATGTCATCTTAAACCGTGTGGCGGACTTTTTGGAAAAGGCCGAGCGGCTCAAAGCCAAGATCAAAGGCGCGATGGTGTATCCGGCGGTGGTGATGAGCGCCGCGTTCCTGATCGTGATGGGCCTGATGATTTTCATCGTGCCGACGTTTTCCGAGGTGCTCAGCGACATGAGTGACGGAAAAGCGGGCTTGCCCGCACTGACGCAGATACTGCTCAATATCAGCAACTGGCTGACGGACCGTAAGGGTCTGAACGCCGCGATCGTGATCGCCTGCCCGTTTGTGCTGTTTTCGCTGCTCAAACTGGTGCGTCAGTTCCAGAAGGGCCGGTATGTGATGGACTGGCTCAAGTTGCGTACCCCGGTCATTAAAAAGCTGGTCTATAAAACCGCGGTGGCCCGCTGGACACGAACGCTGGCTACGCTGATCAGTGCCGGCGTTCCGATTCTGGAGGCGTTGAACATTACCCGGGAAACGGCGGACAACGAGATCTATGGCTCGATGCTGAACAAGGTGCAAAATGCGATCCGGCAGGGCAATACCTTCGCCAATCCGCTGCGTCAGTCCAAGACCGTGGACTCGATTGTGGTCAACATGGTCGATGTGGGCGAGGAAACCGGCGACCTGGACAAGATGCTCCAGAAAATCGCCGACAACTTTGATGAAGAGGCCGATGTGCTGGTCGGCTCGCTGATGAGCCTGCTGGAACCGATTATGATTATCGTCCTCGGCGGCCTGGTCGGGACCATCGTACTGGCGATGTTTTTGCCGATGGTCAAAATGATCCAGGTCTTAATGTAAAAGTACATAGAACCACGAATGAACACCAATAGACACGAATATAGAATGTAATTAGTGAAAATTAGTGGTTCGGTTAAAAAAACAATCTGTGAAATCTGTGGATAGAAAAAGAAAAATTCGTGTGTATTCGTGGTTTAAGAAAATAAAAGCCATAATTGATTTTAGAAAGGACAAAACGATGGAAAGAAAAAAAGGGTTTACAATTGTAGAGCTGCTGACGGTCATGGGCGTCATCGCCGTCCTGATCGGCCTGATGGTGCCGGCACTGGCGCTGGTCAAGGACTATTCCAAACGCATCCAGCAAAAAGCCCAGTTCCACGGCATCGATATGGGCTTGCAGATGTTTAAGACCGAGTTTGGTTCTTACCCCGATTCTTCTGACAACTTTATAACGGGAAAAGAGGCCAGTATTTACTGTGGTTCCAATAAACTCGCTGAGGCCATGGTTGGGCTGGATTTGATTGGGTTCCATCCCAATGCGGATTTTCGTTCTGATGGGCAAAATACTATTACGGATAACTTTGGCGTTCAGGTACCCAACCATGATGTTTATGATACTACCGGTTCTCTTGCATCATGGCAAACCGGAGCACAGAATATCGATGCTCGTAAAGGTCCTTTTGTAGAAACGGAGCATGCGAATGCTTTCCGAATGGATGAGGTATATGCGAATATAGGACCTACCAACTTTAACCAGAACTTTGCTCCGCCTGGTGCTGCTACCGCAATGTACCCTCTGGTGCTGTGTGATGTTTATGCTCAAAAACGCAGCGGAACTGGCGGCAAAAAGACAGGCACACCAATTCTGTACTACCGCGCTCATGAGAACTTTAAGTTTCAGGATTCCGCAAAGGACAACAATGGCAGCGGTTTCGTGGATGATGATGACATTTATAGTTATCTCGACAACCAAGAATTATTAGCACTTGGGAGGCCTGACAATAATTCCACATTTGCTGTTGTAACCGCAGCGGTAACAGGTGTTCCAGCCCAGGAATTTGACAACATGATCCGTAATGAAAATGTCACAACTGTGCGACGGCCTTATCGTTCGGATTCGTATATCCTGATCTCGGCCGGTAAAGATGGCGACTTCGGTACGGCGGATGATGTCTTCAACTTTGACAAAGAAGTAACCGAATAAAGTCCGGCGTTGGTTTTTTGTAAAATCGGTGTAAATCCGTGTAATCTGTGGTTGAAAATTGAATCGGTGTTGATCTGTGGCTAAGCATCAAAAACAATCCGGTTTTTCGCTGATGGAAGTGCTGGTGTCGCTGGCGGTCATTTTGATTCTGATCGGCGCCCTGGTCGGTACGGGCAGCTATGTCCGGACCCGGGCCAATGTGGACCTGACGCGAAGCATGCTGGAAGTACTGTCCTCGGCGCTGGAGCAGTACTACAATGACCAAACGCCCAATGCGTTTCCGTTTGAAGCGGATTTGACTTTTGATGAAGCTGCTTTCGAGGCAATTTTTTTGCCGATTATCGCTGATGTACTGCCTGACGGTTCACTTCTGGAAAAAGATGGCAGTACGCCTCCTCTAGATGTTTCAAGTGCTTCCAGTGCGGCGTTGTTTTACTTTCTGGACAGGAATCCGGCCAGCCGGGCCATTGCTTCGGCGGTGTCGAATACGCTGGTGACCAACAAGGACGCTGACGGAAACGCCATTACGATTACCATCGGGACCAATCCTGCGATTGATCTGCCGCGGTATATCGACCCGTGGAAAACGAGCATCCGGTATGTGTACCTGGACGGGACGGCGTTTCCAAGCTTAACCAGCGCCGGACCGGACAAGGTGTTCGATACGCCGGACGACATTACAAGTAAATAACATTGAACCACGAAGGACACGAAGAGCACGAAGATAAAAAATATATAAATAATACTTCGTGTCCTCTGTGAACTTCGTGGTGAAAACAAGGAACCGAAAATGCAGAATAGGCCAAAAAACAGAAGAGCGTTCACGTTAATTGAATTGCTGACGGTGATTGCGATTATCGCCGCTCTCGTGGGGATTCTCAGCGTCGCCCAGCGCAAGGTCAAGATCGTTTCGCTGAACCTGCGGCAGAAGGCCGCCTTCCACGCCGGCGAGATCTCGCTGGAACTGTACAGCAAGGACTTCGGCGGCTACCCGGACTCATCGCTGGTTTCGTCTGACGGTGCCGGCGCCGGTCCTTATGTGACCGGTTCCCAGCGCGTCGCCGAGGCACTCTTCGGTCGGGACGACCGCGGTTTTCATCCGAAATCCAAGTGGCACCCTTCGCTGGATGCTGCTGCTGCGGCACCTCATCCCGGAGCGAATTTATATACCGATGCGACGGCGAAAGACCGAAAAACACCTTACTTTGAACGAAAACGAGCCGGTTTCTACACGATCAATGACCTGTGGGGGAGTAGCGGTTTTGGGTCGTCGCAGATCTATACATCTGCCGGGGCCACCACCGGAACCGAAATGTCGCCAGTGTTTACGGATGTGTTTACGCAGAACAGAGTGACGATTGGCACAGAAAATGTCAAGGTCGGCATGCCCATCCTGTACTTCAAGGCCGATCCCACCAAGCGTTTTCGTGTGAACAGTTCTAATGTTGAGGTTGATCCTGCCGTTGCATTAGAATATAGACAATGGGTCTATAACTTTGATGACAACCTGCCGATTCTTCAGCTTCCGTGGCTGCGGGATCCGACGGTGGAGACCGATGGAATGAATTTCCAGGATGGAATACGCGGGCACTATAAGGACTCGCAGGATACGGCGAAGGCTCATGCCCAGTTCTTTTACGAAACGATTACCCAGCGGGCCGACGGCAATTTCTTTTCGCCGCACAACAAGAGCACGTTTCTGCTGATCTCCGCCGGGTATGACGGCATTTACGGCACGAAAGACGATCTGACGAATTTTGACGATTAACAGATAAAGTCCACAGATTTCACAGATTATGATGATTAAAGTTTTATAAATATAAATAAAAGAAATCTGTGTAAATCGGTGTAATCTGTGGATAGATCTAAAAACTTTTTCAGGAGGCGTTCGAAATGAAACGCAAGACAAAAATACGAGTCGGATTTACGCTGGTGGAACTGCTGACGACGCTGGCGGTCATCGGCATTTTGCTGGGACTGCTGATCCCGGCCCTGAACCAGGTGAGCAAGACCGCCACCAAGGTCAAACAAAAGGCCCAGTTCCACGCCATCGGAACCGCACTGGAAACCTTCCGCAACGACTACGGCGACTACCCACCAAGTGCATGGGATGCGGATTTTGATGGTATGCCGGATTATGGCTATTATTATCCTTCACAGCGGCTGGCCGAGGCGATCATTGGACGTGATGGGCTTGGCTTTCATCCAAGTTCAAAATTCCTGGGAAATGGAACAGACGGAACGGTGACGGTGTCAGGTAATCCTCTATACTATCCTGCCATCGCTGGTTTTACAGATCCTGCAAAAGAGGCAAATCTGGCTGCTCGCAAAGGTCCTTATCTGGAACTGGAAAGTGCCAATGCGGTTAAGCCCGATTCACTGTATCTGCCTGCGGTAATTGGTAGTTATGCCCTTACAGATGGTTATGTTTTGGCGGATATGTACAAAGTTACAAAAAATGCAAAAACGGGCAAGCAGGTGGGAATGCCTATTCTCTATTATAAGGCCAACAAGTTAAAGGTTGGGAATGATCCGGCCAGTTTTGCGACAAATACCTACAATGTCGCCGACAATTCTGACGGAACCGGTTTTGTGGCGGCTCCGGCTCCCTTTAACGGTGCGACGCATCCGTTGAGTGCCGAAATCAGTAGCGGCAACGCTCCTTCGTTTTACAATGCGATCGCCAATCCGAATTTTCCGGGCCCGCCCGCGCGGCCGTATCGGGCGGAGTCGTTTTTGCTGCACAGCGCCGGCGAGGACGGGCTGTACGGGACGATGGATGATATGTTTAATTTCGACCAGGATAATTAAATAGTTCTTAGTTTTTAGTTCGTAGTTCATAGAAATAGTTTGTGTGAATTGGTGTTTATTGGTGGCTGAATAAGAAATGGATTTTTGTGTTTTTCGTGTGGTTCGTGGTTTGTAGTTTTTAGTTCGTAGAGATAGTTTGTGTGAATTGGTGTTAATCTGTGGCTAAATATAAAAAACAATCCGGTATCTCGCTGACAGAGATCCTTGTGACAATCTCGATCATGGCGATCCTGATGGCGATTGCGGTCCCGGCGGCCAAATCGCTCATGGCCTCGTTCGAGTCGGGCACCGGCGCCCGGCAGCTCATCAACGCGGCCCTGTCCAACGCCCGCGCCATCGCCGTCCGCGAACAAACCTACGCCGGCGTCCGCTTTCAGCAGGATGCAACCGGCAATACGTATATTGTTTTCATCGTACATGATCCGGCGGTAACAGGGTATGCCAATGGGTTTCTCGCGGTAACCGGCCGCAAGCCCATGAAACTGCCCGAAGATGTTTCTGTCAGAGCAGGTGTTGTTGACCTTACAAATAATGTTACAGGCACCCAGGAGTTTTTTTCGGTCGTTTTTTCCGGGGCGGGCAAATTAACAGTGCATCCGAACCGTTGCTCCCATAGTTCGGCTAACGATACGATTTTTAATGCACCCGGCAACAATGTGATGTTTCAAGAAGACACCGTAGACTGGTCGAGTGTACAGAGTTTTGATTTGATTAAAAAGGACAAAAGCGGTGTGGTGCTGGAGTCAACCACCGAATATATCAGCCCGTACACGGGCGAGTTAGTGATCCAGTATCGTGATTAAAAGAATGAGAAAAATATTTAAAAAGAAATCTGTGTAAATCGGTGTAATCTGTGGACAAAGATAGAAAACAATCTGGTTTTTCGCTGATGGAGGTGCTGATCGCCACGGGCATCATGGCCATCGGGCTGGTGATGGTCGCGACGATTTTCCCCGTCGGCGTCAAGCTGACCACGCTGACGACCGAACGCACCGTCGGCGCCGTCGTCGCCGATGAGGCCTTCGCCAAGATCCAGCTCTACGGCCTGCGCGATTTTCAATACTGGCCGGTAGGCGATCCGAATGAAGCATGTACAGATTTCCAGTATGCTATTAAACCCACTATTGATTTTAATGTTGATGGCAGTATAAATATTTCCGATGTTGCACTTTCTGTTTGGGATGAGTTTTTGTATCCCTCAGCAACGATGCCTGCCGGACAGGATAATAATTATCACTGGTCGGCCCTGTGCCGCCGGATGGGCGCCAAAGACGTGCAGGTGACGGTGTTTGTTAATCGAAAAATTGGTTCGGGTGCTGGATTTTATGGTTACGACAGTGCCTTGGTTCCTACGATCCCTCCCGTTCCTTATAATGATTGGCCGATGCCGGTTCGCGTGGAGGTGAATCGCGAAGATTCAAAAATATTGACAATTGATACGGCAGGCGTCTGGTCAAATACGGCGTTAGAATTTTTTGATGACGGCTATATGATTGTGGATGATTTGACCGGGAATAAATACCGCGTACTTGAAGTGGACCCTTTGTCCGGCACTCTTAAATTGCAGGGCGATTGGGTTGGCGATTTAACTGCTGTTCCACCTTTAACCTATCCTGTACCAACTTTGATTTGGGTGGTGCCGCCGGCGGTCGGCAGCGACCGGTATCCGTGTGTGGGCGTGTACCAGAAAGTGATACGCTTTGATGACATAAAGTAAATAAAGTCCACAGATTTCACAGATTTCTATGATTAAGAGAATATTTATAAAAACTTAAAAAAGAAATCTGTGTTAATCAGTGTAATCTGTGGATAAAAATGAATTTGAGAGAATCCGTGAAATCCGTGGTTAAGAAAAAAGCGTTTACGATTGTCGAGCTCTTGGTAGCGATGACGCTGCTGGTGATCCTGCTGGGATTGAGCGGGATGGTGTTTAATACCACCGTTCAGGCCCACCGCGCCGCCGGAGCGAGCATCGACGTGTCGCGCAACCTGCGGGCGATCACCGAACAGCTCAGCAACGACCTCCGCGGCCTGCGAAAGGACGCGCCGTTGTTTATCAAGTTTTACTCGATCGGCAATGCGAGGCATGATTTGGTTCATTTCTTCGCCGACGGTGATTTTCAGTCGACCAAGCAGTACGCCGGACAAACCATTTACGGCAATGTCGCCCGCATCTATTACGGCCATGCCAATTCTGTGGACATTTTCAATGATCCCGGCTTGACACCGGATTATTATTCATATCAAACGCTGGCCCGCAAAACACATATCCTGACCGCCGATGCCGGTATTAAAGCGGTTTATGGTCAAATTCCGCTGATTAGTAGCGGTGGTCTGATTGATTACACGCAATTCGCGACAGATTTTCTGTTTTCCAACAATTTCCCAAATGAAAACCAACTGGAATTCGACACGATTACGCTGACAGAATGGATTAATGCGTTAAATTTTCTGAACGCAGGCAATCCCGATAACGCAGATGCTTTTGTTGATAACTGCATGGATGACGGCACCCGGCCGTTTATCGACTTGTCAAAGGTAGAAACGCTCCATCTGCTGATGGCCCAGGGCGTGATCGAATTTCAGGTCCAGTGGGCCTATACGACGAATGACTTAGTGACCGTGGCTGGCTTGCCGGTTCCGTGGCTTTTTGCCGGCGTTCGCTGGTGGCCGAGTGACGACCCGGACGGCGATCCCTCAACAGTAGGCTCCGATTTTGATGTGATGGCGGGGCTGGATATATTTGGTGTCTATCTTCGGATGCCCAATGGTTCAAGCTTTGCTCAATGGCATGATGTTGTATCCGCGAATCCGGCAAAACGCTGCCGTGCCAATGATGGTAGCGGGGGAGCTTTTTACTTCAAAGACAATTTTTACCCCGCCGCGTTGAAGTTTACGTTTACGCTGAAAGACAGCAACGGCATCTTCGCCGACGGCAAGACCTTTACGCATATTGTGTACCTTGACAATTAAACTTAGGGAGTCCACAGATTGCACCGATTTTTATGATTAAAGATAATAAAGAACTTTAAAAAAGAAATCTGTGTGAATCTGTGAAATCTGTGGATAGTAAAAATGAAAACAAAAAACAGACAATTCGATAAACGCAGCGGTTCAGCTTTGATCCTGGTGGTGGTGGTCACGGTGCTGCTGGCGGTGGTGGGCGTGATGTTTTTGATGGTTTCCCGCGCCTCGGAACTGGAAACCGGCGCCGTCATCCAGAGCGCCGACCTCGACAACGCCGTCGATTCCGTCGTCGCCCAAATCAACGAAGTCCTCGTCGAAGACCTGTTCGGGAACGATAATCAAATCGTGGACAATGACCCCGCCGCTTCGGATGAACCCTATGACGTTCCGAATGCCAATGACCCTTGGCTGGCCTCACTGGAGCCGTATGCGGGCTTTGATACTCTTGGCAATCCCGTCTATTTCTGGCAGCGTATTACCGATTTGTATGGTAACAATTTTGGAAATGTTCCGTTGGGTTACTATGATCCCCAGAGCCAGCAAAGCGTTTTTTCAGAAATCGATCCTGCTGAATGGAACGGCTCCTATCCTGAGTTAGCTGTAGATGCTATTGACACACTGGTCAAAGTCATTAAACCTCATGACCGTACATATCCCGTGAATCCTACGGCACCAGCAGGGTGGGCCAAAGACTTTGCCGGCGCCCGCGCCGACGCCGATGGTGACGGTGTCGCCGACAGCCGCTGGGTGCCGGTGCCGGGACTGACCACCAGTCGCGGCGAGCCGATCTTCGCCGCCCTCCGCATCATCGACAACTGTGCCATGCTCAATCTGAATACGGCGCATTGTTTCTATCAGGAACCTTATACTGTTAACCCCGCATCTCCCTTCGTCAAGCAATGGTTTGAAAACGAGACTGCTGCATCGCCATATCATGACAATCAATCCACCGGTTCCGGTCGATATCTGACGGAGATCAATTACCTGCCGTTTTTAAGAGGAGCAGACCTTGGTGCTTTCTGGGGTGGCAGCGGCGATGGTTGGTATAACCTGATGCAGGCAAAGGGATTCTGGAATCCGCTTCCGGCCCCGGGTTTGCCCCTGTCTCCGCAGAATTGCCAGAGTATTGTCATGAACATTGAAAAGCCTGTGTCCGGTTTTCAGTTCTTTGATATCGGCGATGAACTGGAACTTCGCAATCGTTATCTGGTGACTTCTAAAACAGAAGCACGTTTCGAGCAAGATGCAGCTGCAAATTATACACTCGATTCCGGGAATGGTGCCGGTGGGGCGTATGCGGCGTTGGAAGTGCCTCGTGATACTACGAATGACTTTGGAAGCTGGACACGTCGAATTGATTCATTTAATTTTGATAGGTGGGATAAGACCGGGCTTGTTATTGATGCAACGCCCGATCCTTATGAATACGACCGGCGCCATGTCTGTACATTTTACAGTTATGACCGAGATCTTCGAGGTAATGTGACTTATCCCGAGATTGAAAAGCAGTTAGCTCTCTTGGGGCTTCCTCAGGAACAAGCCGACCAGATCCGCTGGCTGTTTTGCAGGCTCGGAGCCGCCGTTTCACTGCGTCTGCCGCTGCGATCTGAATTTCAAACGGATTCTGACTATGCGTATGGATGCCGGGCTCATTTGGTCACCATACTGTATACGATAAGGGCGTATTATGTGAGTCTTGGCTTTGAAATTCGTGAAGCTGCTTTAAAGTCGGCTCAGTTCGCCGCGAATCTGATCGATTATTCAGATTTTGCCGGCAGCATCAGCATCTTTTATACGGGAGATCCAGGTTGGGCACAATACCCAATTCAGTACCCCGAAGATTGTACGTTCCTGAATGCCCAAATCATCAACCAGATGGTTATTGAAGTGGCCAGGAGAGAATTAGGTCGAGACAAACGTTTGATGGAATATTTTTATGATAGAACATTCGACTTCGGCCTTGAACCGGATGACATCGTTTTCGGCTATGAAAAACAACCGTTTATTTCAGAAGTCTATTGTCAATGGGACAACACTATAGGCGATGTGCATACTGCAATACAGGGGTTTGCCATCGAGTTGTTAAATCCATATTCCAACGATGTCTATATTGATGGATGGAAACTTCAGGTCGGCGATGCAGTGGATCACGATATTGGTACGTCAACGGCGCCTACATGGTTTGTTCCGGGATATGACATGGGGGCACTGAGTCCAGGCAGATTTGTGTTCGAAAGTAAAGACTCTGTGCTTATAGAACCCGGCGGTGTAATCCCATACCCTGTGGTTTCTGAATTAGAGTCGCTTGACACTGAGTGGTTTGCCAATAGATCGCTTGAGATCAAACTTTTACGGCCTGCTCCGCAATGGGTTCAAGACAATCGCTCAATTGCCTACTTGGTCGTTGATAGTGTTTCTACTGAAATACTGAGAGATCCTAATGAGGGTATTTTCGGCCTCAACGGTCGGAATTCTATCAAGCGTGATGATAATGATTGGAAATTCGTCAACCTGGATTATGAAACGCAGCGAGAAAACGATGGCAATTTTTCTCTGACACTTGGCCAGGATAATGATGTTAACCTGTCAGGCGAGGGCTTCCAGCTTGCGGTTGCGGATGACGGCCTGCCGCTGACACGGTGGCATGAATTGGAAACGCTGGCATTGTATGGTAACGGGCCGGAACTGGACACGACCGCACCGAGTCCGAGTCCTGCTGCTGCGGCACCCGCCGCGGCGATGGCGATTCTTGATCCCAATGCCGTCCCAACGGTAACATGGCAATTAGCAAATCTGGAGTCCGATGAAGTTCCGTATTTTGATTTGGCAGGCGATTCAAGCGACTTGCTGAACTATGTAACCACCAGCGATCAGACCGAAAGCGGAACCGTGCCCGGACGGATCAATATCAATACCGCGCCGGTGCATGTGATCGCCGCGGCCATCCCGCCGACACTGGCCGACCCGAACGCGGCCGATCCGGACGAGGCGGTGGCCTTCTCCGCATTGCAGCTGGCACAGGAAATTGTCAATTACCGTGAATCTCCAAGTGGACCATTTGAAAGTCTGAGCGAGTTGTTGGATGTTACCGGATTTAAGCAATATGATGACAGTGGAGCCGGAGCATGGATGGGTGAAAACGTCGGAACTCAAAGCATCGAGGACGATATCGAAGAAGAACACTGGGTATTGTCGAATCTGGCCAATAAGTTTACGGTTCGCAGCGATGTATTTACGGCGTATATCCTGGTGCGGCTGGGCGAAACCGGCCCGCAGCGGCGGATGATCGGCATTTTTGACCGCAGCGGCGTCTGGGAACCGACCGACCGGCCCAAACTCGTGGCCCTGCATCCGGTCCCGGATCCGAGGTAGTTTTGAGTTCGTAGTTATTGGTTTGTGACGATCCGAACAGGCGTTCGGTTGTAATGATTTTGTGTAAAAACGGCAGAAAAGGCGACCATAAGGATCTTTTTTTGTTTGACTTGATGTGGCCGGTCGCTTAGAATGTGACGAGGTCTTTTGTGTGAGGAATAATACGATTTTATTTTAGTGAGAGGGTGATTCAATGTTAAATCAGAAGTGTATTTTAAAGCGCAGCCGGCCGATACGAGTTTTCTTTATAGCGATCATCTTATTTTTCGGCGTCTGCGTACAGGCCGCACCGGTCGATTCGTTCAAGGCCGAAAAAGCTGTCAAAGGGTGGCTTAAAACGAATCGCAAGCCATTGGGGGCACTGTTATCGGTTGATATTGATTCGGTTGAGACATATACCAATCAAACTGGTGACATCCAGTATTTTGTGGTGAACCTTGACCCCGAAGGATACGTGATTGTTTCAGCAAATGATCTTTTAGAACCGGTCATTGCATTCAGTTCAGATGGTTCGTATGAACCAAGCGATGAGAATCCCCTTTTCACGCTCATCACAGGGGACACGCTTGCCAGGAATAAGTATCTCAAAGAGAAAGGAAAACATCTCGAAAAAGGGAAAAAAACAAAGAAACAAAAGAAGTGGAACCGGTTTCTTGTCGCATCGGACCAGACCTATCAAACTTATACAGATCTTTCAAGTGTAACCGATATTCGTGTGCCTCCGCTCGTTCAATCACGCTGGAATCAAGGCAGTGTTGGAGGCAGCCCTTGCTATAACTACTATACGCCGCCGAATCAAGAACCTGACGGCGATTCATACAACAACTACCCTTGCGGATGCGTGGCAACTGCCATGGCACAACTCATGCGTTATTACGAGCACCCAACCACGGCGATTGAGTATAGGTTGTATGATTATCTGCTGGAGGATGTAAGCGGTTACTCGGCATACCCCAAGGGTGGTGACGGTTCGGGAGGCGCTTACGATTGGGCCAATATGCCTTTGGTACCCACTTCCGGCTTAACATCGACGCAGCGACTCCAAATCGGAGGGATTTGCTGTGACGCTGGCTTGTCTGCTGAAATGAACTATGCTCCGGGAGGGTCCGGTGCTTCTATGTACGATGCCAGTCAAGCACTAACAGGAACATTCATGTATGAGAATTCGATTATTGTATATGAATTCCCATATACAGTTACAAATGCAACGCAAACAATAAATTCTAATCTTGATGCCCAATTACCGGTTGCAGTTTCAATCTCTGCAACGGGTAGCACAGTAGGTCATGCAGTACTTGCAGATGGATATGGATACGATGGAGAAACAATGTACCATCATATTAACATGGGCTGGGGAGGCAGCGCAGATGCGTGGTATAATATACCGGATATCTATACTTATGATGAAATTGATGGGATAATTTTTAATATTTATCCAAGCGGGACGGGCGAAATCATTAGCGGTCGCATCACAAATGATAGTGGCATGCCTGTTGAAGGCGTCACCGTCGAAGCGCTTCAGGGAACAACGGTTATTCAGACTGCCGTAACGAGTCAATACGGTGTTTATGGTCTGTCACGACTTCCATCCGAACAAACATATACGATCCGACCTGCTAAGGAAGCTTATCTCTTTACCTCTCAGGATGTCACCGTGGGCTTGAGTGACATGTGGGCTCCTGCTGGTGAAGGATGTGGCAATGTCTGTGACGCTGACTTTGTGGGGATTGAATTAGCGGGTACGCCTCCGACGGCCTATGACCAGGAAGTTATTTTGACAGATGCAAATGGCTTAATGATCGAATTAATCGCAACAGATGACGGATCGCCCGCCTCACCCGGAAAGCTAAGCTATATCATCACATCGCTGCCGGCCCATGGCTGGTTGTTTGACCCGAACGACGGGTTGGAGATCCTCACAGCACCGCACACACTGCAGAATGACAGTAACTCGGTGATTTACCGGCCGTGTCCCTATTATTTCGCCGGGACTGATACCTTCTCCTTTAAAGCCAATGACGGCGGTGTAGCCCCCGAGGGTGGCGATTCCAATATTGCCAATGTCAATGTGGTCATGAATATGCTGTCAGATACGGTGTTTGAAGTGCATACGATCTACAAAGACTACATTCCATTCATGACCGGCTTTAAAAAGGTTCGGTCCCAGGCGTTGTATCATGCGGATGAGTTAGGCAGCAAGTCGCAGGTTATTGCCAATCTGGCGTTAAACATTGAAACGGCACCGGCAATTGAGATTCAAAACTGGACTATTCGGATGAAACACACAACGCTAAGCGAATATCCGACTTCAGGAGCTCAATTTGACAATGACGGTTGGACGGTTGTTTATGATGCCAACGAAACCATCACTCAGACAGGTTGGCACGATTTTGCTTTAGAGCAAACATTTGATTATGACGGTACCAGTAACCTGATGATCGATTTTAGTTTTGATAATACTGCCACAAGTACCGGCTATGGATATGTCTATGATTCGACCCCGGGAACGGAGTATCGTATCATTTCCTATTGGTCCAATTCCGGCGACCCGCTTGCATTCCAAACCCCGAATGTAAAATGGAAACGCCTGTTCAATGTCACATTGAAGGGGCAGCCGGACACAGAAATTCTATACTCTGATTTCAACTACAACTGTTCGGTCGGTTCCGAGGATCTGTTGACCATGATCGATACCTGGCTGGCACAGGAGGGCGATGCGAATTATAACAGCGATTGCGATATTTCAGTCCAGGTTGACAAAAAGGTGAACCTGGCCGATTTTGCGGTGCTTGCATCCGAGTGGTTGTTGGCAATCGAATAATGACAGGGGCATATACACCATCTGGTAAACCGGAACCGGGGATCTTGTCTTGACCGTGTGAGTTTCCCGGCAGGGGGTGGTTTGTGTCCGGTTGACAATCTGAAATAATTTCTGCTTCCCATGCATCTGAAAAGATAGAAAATGGTTGAAAAATTCGGGCTTGTTGTTTTATAATTATCTCGATTCGGTTTTTCCGTTTGTGTGCCTTCGGGATTAAAAGAAGAGGTTCCGGACACATGAAGTCTAAAAGCTGACGGATGAGAGCCGTTTTACCAAACGAACCCATTTGGGGCTTACCATCGAAAGGCTAACGGTTGAAAGCAGGCGGCTGGAACCTGAAATTACCAAACGAACCCATTTGACACACAGTGTCATCCCGGGCCTGATCCGGGATCCAGAAATTTGGACGACAATATCAGTATCGGGAGCATGAAAATGACGAACAGGATTCGACAAAACGGTCTTTCACTTGCATGTCTTTTACTGATGTTTCTTGCCGGCTGCACCACGGTGCCGATTACCGGCCGCAGCCAGTTCAACACCATTCCGGATTCGCTGATCAACTCGATGGCACTGCAGGAATACAATGCCTTTCTGAAAAAATCAGAAACCAAGCTCAGCACGGATGCCGAAAAAACGGCGATGGTCCAGCGGGTCGGTACCCGGATTGCGGCGGCTGTTGAAAAATACATGACCGAAAATTATATGGCCGATCGGATCGCCGGGTATCAATGGGAATTTAATCTGGTCGACAGCGAGGAAAAGAACGCCTGGGCCATGCCCGGCGGAAAAGTCGTGGTCTATACCGGGATTTTGGAGATCGCTCAGGACGAAGCCGGCCTGGCGGTCGTGATGGGCCACGAGATCGCCCATGCCATCGCCAAACACGGCTCCGAAAGGATGACGCAGGGCTTGATGGTGACGCTGGGCGGGATCGCGTTGGATAAGGCGTTGGAGGATGAGCCCTCTGCCACGCGGGAAATCTTTCTGACCTCTTACGGTATCGGGGCAGCGGTAGGGGTTATGCTGCCGTACAGCCGGACCCATGAGAAAGAGGCCGACCGGCTGGGGCTGATTTTTATGGCGATGGCCGGCTATGACCCCGAGGCAGCGGTGGGCTTCTGGCAGCGGATGGCCGAATCGAAAGACGGTGCACAAGTGCCGGAATTTCTCAGTACGCACCCGGCCAGTGAATCACGTATCGAAAACATCAAAAATTACATGTACGAGGCCAAGATATATTACCAGCGATCCGGCCAGGCCCCCCAACCGCAGCAAACAGAAAAGCTCGGCGTTTACGGTTTATAGGCGGGATTGTTGCGTGCAGCTTCTTTGTTCGAAAGCACGCCGATAAAGGGCAGGTCCCGGTATTGGCCGTCGAAATCCAATCCGTAACCGATGATGAATTCATCCTCAATGGAGCTGCCCAAAAAGTCGATTTTGATGTCTTTTTTGTGGGTTATTTGCTTTTCCAGCAGGACACAGGTTTTAACGCTTTGAGCCCCGCATTCATTGAGCCAATCCAGAATCCGCGACAGCGTTAACCCCGTTTCGTAAATATCGTCAATCAGCAGGATGTTTTTGCCGCGAATTTTTGTTTTCAGCGAATCCTGTTTATCAATGACGACGTTTCCGGTAGAATTGACGCCTGAATAACTGCTGGCTGTGATGGTTTCAGTGTCAATGGGAGGATTGAGCTGTTTCAGTAAATCATGTGCGAAATATCGTGCCCCCTCAAGCACCACCAGCGCCAGACAGGTCTCCGCATGATGGTATACAGCAGAAATTTCCTGTGCCAGACGTGAAACCGTTTCGCTCAATTGGTCTTCGTTCAATATGATTCGACTGCAGGGCATGTTACTCTCCGGTTGTTTCAAGAGGGTAGGGAAGCGGTTGGGCTGTTAAAATACGCTGCAATGTTTCATCGTCATAAAATCCCGGGGCGGATTGCCTGGTATGCTTAGTCAGCAGCTTCACGGTAGAGGCAAACTTTTTATCCAGAGGGGCAACAAAGGTTTTTACCGTTCCGGCGTCTTCCGGCCCGACGGGGATGGTTAATTGATAAGCGTGCAGCGTCAGCCGCTCGATCATGGCCGGCTCATCGCGGCCGGGCTTGCGGCGATAGTCGAGTTTGAAAGACGACAGCATCAGCGGGTTTGCTGAGCCGTAGATCGGGTCGATTGCCAGCGGCATCCCGCGATGTGAAAAGTGAATGCGAATCTGGTGGGTTCGCCCCGTGACAATCTGGGCAGACACAAGCGATAATGACCCGAAATCAGCAAGTTGCTGCCAGAGGGTATGGGTTGGTTTACCAAGCCGCGGATGGACATGCATGGCCTGTGGATTGCGTTGGCTGCGGGCAATCGGGTCCTTAATGGAGCCGTGTTTGTAAGGCAGCGGTCCTCTTGCAATAGCCAGATAGAGTTTTTGGACTTTTCGTTTGGCAAAAAGTCGGGAATAGCAACTTTGGGCATCTTTGTCTTTGGCAATCAGCAGGATGCCGCTGGTGTCCTTGTCCAGCCGATGCACCAGCCGCAGCGGTTCGGACAAGGTCTGTTGTTGGTGCAGCAGTTGCAGTACATCGGGCGCCCCGGAGCGATCCGCGGTTACGGAAATGCCAGTCGGCTTATGAATCAGCAAAATCTCGTCATTTTGAAACAGGATATCAATATCACTTTTGGCCATAAAATCGTTGCTTTGGAGTTTAATCGGTATCTTGTGGACAATTTTCCACTGATATACCATAAAAAGTAAGCATTATCTATGAAATAATACAGATCAAGGCATGCCAAACGGCCTTATTGGAAAGAATCGTTTGGCCGTACTTTGCTTGTGATTTTCCGGACGTATCGAGAATGGGGTTTTTTTGTTGAGGTTGATGTACAAGATTGTATAATTGGGTTCTGAGTTGACAAAAACGTACATTTCGGGAGTAGTGACAATGGCCCAAAAGCTTGCTAAAGAAGTTGAAATCCTTGCTGATGTTGCAAAGGCGTTCGCCGAGTCTCTGGACCTAAGGGCAACCCTTGAATCGATACTGTACGCCTTAGAGACTCATGTTAAATTGGAACGCGGAGCCATTGCGCTTTTGGACCCGGAAAGTGAGACCATCACTATAAAGGTTGCCCACGGCTTAAGCGATGCTTCCAGAAAACAAATATCGTACAAGGTCGGGGAAGGGATTACAGGCCTCGTTGTGCAAACCGGCAAAGAGGTTGTGGTTCCGGATATCAGTAAGGACCCCCGCTTTTTGGCAAAAACCGGGGAACGTACACACCTCAAGGGGCAAAAAGTTGCTTTTTTCTGTGTGCCCATCAAACTGGAAGGAAAGACCATCGGGGCGATCAGTGTGGACCGGAAAGTTCGTCCTTCCGATGATTTCGATGCTTATGTCCGGCTCCTTGAGGTGCTGGCTACCATGGTCGCTCAGGCCGTCAAGCTGAATAAGCTGGTTGAATCGGATCGCAGGGAACTTCGGACCGAAAACGAAAGACTCTTGCGTGAACTCAAGACAAAATTCAATATCCATAATATGGTCGGGACCAGCAGTGCCATGCTGGAGGTGTATCGCCTTATTGAGCAGGTGGCCAACAGCAACGCGACGGTGTTGATTCGGGGCGAAAGCGGAACAGGGAAGGACTTAATCGCGCATGCGGTGCATTATAACAGCTTAAGGGCCCAAAAGCCCTTTGTGAAGATCAACTGTACCGCGCTGCCGGAAACGTTGCTTGAAAGCGAATTATTCGGCCATGAAAAGGGTGCTTTTACCGGGGCGGTGGATCGCAAGATTGGGCGTTTTGAGATGGCCAACGGCGGGACGATTTTCCTGGACGAGATCGGTGATTTTTCCCTGAACCTGCAGGTGAAGCTGCTGCGTGTCATTCAGTTCAAAGAATTCGAGCGGGTTGGGGGATTTGAAACCATCAAGTCCAATGTGCGAATTATCGTTGCAACCCATAAGAATCTGGAAGAAGAGATCAAAAACGGTCTGTTTCGTGAGGATTTGTATTATCGCATCAATGTTTTTCCGATTTATATGCCGCCGCTGCGCGACCGTAAAAACGACGTGATGCTGCTGGCGGATTTCTTTCTTGAAAAATACGCGAAAGAAAACAACAAGGATATTAAGCGGATTTCGACTCCGGCGATTGAAATGCTGACCAGCTATCATTGGCCGGGCAATGTCCGGGAGCTTGAAAATTGTATCGAAAGGGCTGTTTTGCTGTGCGACGAAGACGTGGTTCGTTCCGACCATTTGCCGCCTTCCCTTCAGATGGTTAAAAAGAATGCAATGTCTGATTCGTTATCGTTGCCGGAAAAAGTTGAATATCTTGAGCGTGAAATGATTGTCGATACGCTGAAGAAAACACAGGGCTGTCAGCGTCATGCGGCCAAAGAACTGGGCCTGACCGAGCGAATGCTGGGGTACAAAATCAAAAAATACAACATCCTCAAGAAATAACCAATTGTCTATGGAAAGTCGATGAGGCAACGAAGTGTTTGGTTGACGAATCAATACTTCTGCTTTGGAATAATTTCAAAACAAACGACAATTGTGTTGATTTCGAAACTCAGTATTACAATATTGTAAACTTCCGTAATGTCGTGCGGCCTCGCCCGGCTTACGATAAGTGTTTTCTTTAAATGAGGTTATGGCTTTTATTTGGGGTTCCTGAGGACTGGTACGATTCTTGCTTTTGTTTCTTTTCAGAGCTTTGTGTCGTGTGCAAGGCCGTAAGACCAAAATCCTTTTTGTTAAGGAGAGAGTTCGTGAAGACTCAAAACACAGGAATAAAGAAACACCGATGGTTGATTATGCTTTTGGCCCTGTTTTTTCTTTGCGGGGCGACAGAAACAGTTTTTGCCGAAAACGAAGCAATTTCAATTGCTGACGTAAAACAGGGATTGGACACCGTGTGGGTCCTGATTGCCGCGTTTTTGGTGTTCTTCATGCAGGCCGGCTTCGGCATGGTCGAAGCCGGTTTTATTCGCGCCAAGAACACCTGTAATATATTAACGAAGAACTTCCTCGATTTCTGTATGGCATCGTTGGGGTTCTTCCTGATCGGGTATGCCCTGATGTTCGGTGACGGTAACGGCTTTATCGGCACCAAGGGCTTTCTTTTGATGGGTCTTGAAGACACGACCAGCGGCTTACCGCTGTTTGCCTTCTGGCTGTTTCAGGCGGCCTTTTGCGGTGCGGCGGCAACGATCGTTGCGGGCGGCATGGCTGAACGCATGAACTTCAAGGCGTATCTGATTTATTCATTTTTGATTTCAGCGATTGTCTACCCGATTGTCGGCCACTGGATATGGAACAGCGGTGGATGGCTGGCTGCAATGGGATTTGGCGACTTTGCCGGCTCAACGGTTGTACACACCACCGGCGGTATTGCAGCTTTGATTGGAACGATGATGCTCAAACCGCGTATCGGAAAATATGGAGTAGACGGGAAGCCGAAAGCAATCGCCGGCCACAATATTCCGCTGGCGTCATTAGGTGTTTTCATTCTGTGGTTTGGTTGGTTCGGTTTTAATGCCGGTTCAACGATTGGGGCGGGTGACGGATTTGATATTGCTCGCGTTGCCATCAACACCAATCTCGCGGCGGCTCTGGGCGGCATCGGCGCCATGATCACCGTATGGTTCAGATTTGGTAAGCCCGACCTGTCGATGGCAATGAATGGGGCATTGGCCGGCTTGGTCGGCGTGACGGCTCCCTGTGCTTTTGTCGAACCCTGGGCGGCTTGTCTGATTGGATTGTCGTCAGGTGTGATCGTTGTGTTCGGCGTTGAATTGCTCGATAAGCTGCATATAGATGACCCCGTGGGAGCGGTTCCGGTTCACGGCATGTGCGGCATCTGGGGTACATTGTGTGTCGGGATATTCGGAAAAGCTGCATTGGGGTTATCCAACGAGGGGTTTATTTACAGCGGCAATCCGATGCAGTTTGGCATCCAGTGTGTCGGCAGTGTTGCCACAGTCGTTTTTGTCCTTGTTACCATGGGATTAATCTTTAAGATGATTGATGCTACTGTTGGCCTGCGTGTCAGTCGGACCGAAGAACTTCGCGGTCTGGACATCGGCGAGCACGGAATGGAATCGTACTCCGGTTTCCAGATTTTCAGTACGACCTAAACAAAAAACTCGAAAACGTATCGTCAAAACAGGAGATCAAAATGAAATTGATTATTGCTTATATACAGCCGCATAAACTGGAAGATGTTAAAAAAGCATTGGCCGAAGCAAATGTTGGAAAGATGTCTGTGACGAATTCGCTGGGGTGCGGCGCCCAGATGGGATTCGAAGAAAGCTATCGCGGGATTAAGTTTGAAGTCAATCTGCTCAAGAAAGTTCGCCTTGAGATTGCGGTCAATGAAGATTTTGTACAAAAGACGATTGACGCGATTATCTCTTCAGCCAGAACCGGAGAGATCGGCGACGGCAAGATCTTTGTATTAGATTTGGCTGACTGCATCCGTATCCGCACCGGGGAGTATGGCACAGAGGCGATTGGTTAAAAATTACTATGGATTATAGCGGTTGGTGATGGGCATACGGCGGTCTTTGCCGAAGGCGCGGGGGGTGATCCGGATGCCGGGGGGACACTGGCAGCGTTTGTATTCGTTGCGGTCCACCATCCGGATGACCTTGCGGACCTGTTCTTCGGGAAAACCGGATTGAATGATCTCATCCGCAGAGTGGTCCAGTTCGACATAGTTTTTCAAAATTGCGTCTAGCAAATCATAGTCCGGCAGGGAATCGGCATCTTTCTGATCCGGCCGCAGTTCCGCCGACGGCGGGCGGGTGAGTATGCTGTCGGGGACGATCTCTTTGCCGGCCTGTGTGTTAATGAACCGGCACAATTGGTACACCAGCGTTTTGGGGACATCCTTAATCACGGCAAAGCCGCCGGCGGTATCGCCGTAGAGGGTCGAATAGCCCACCGCCGTCTCGCTTTTATTGCCCGTGGTCAGCACCAGCCAGCCAAATTGATTGGAATACGACATCAGAATGGTGCCGCGAATACGTGCCTGCAGATTCTCATAGGCCAGCCCGTTTTCGTCCCAGCCGTCCACCGATTCGAGCGTTTTGCTGAAGGCGTCCAGTGTGTTGGCAATCGGGACGGTGTGGAACTCAACACCCAGGTTCTCGGCGAGAATTTCAGCGTCGCTTTGTGTTTCGGCGGCGTTGAATCGCGACGGCATGCTGATACAGACGACGTTATCTTTGCCGAGTGCCTCGACGGCGATGGCGGCGACCAGCGCCGAATCGATTCCGCCGCTGAGGCCGATAACGATCCGTGAGAAGCCGTTCTTTTGAACGTAATCCCGAGTGCCCAGCACCAAGGCCTGATGCACCTCGAAGACCTCGTCCAGTGGTTCAGACGGGACATACGAGGGTGTGACGGGGTTGATTGCCAGCGTGTTGCCCGTTGTCTTTTCAAGGTCAGCGATGCACAAGTCTTCTTCAAACTCTTTTGCCTGCGTGATGACATTGCCCTGTGGATCAACGATCATGCTGCGTCCGTCGAAGACGAGCTCGTCCTGCCCGCCCACGAGATTGCAGTAGGCCACGGGACAGTTAAAGTGTCGACTGCATTGTGCTAAAATATCCTTCCGCTCTTGGAATTTTCCCAGGTTGAAGGGGGAGGCGGACAGATTGATCAGCAGATCGAGCTTTTGTTTGTGTCCATCCAAAAACTGATCCGGCCATTGCAGTTCCCAGATGTCTTCACAAATCGTTACGGCGATATGAAACCCGTCCTTTTCAAAGATGACCGGTTCTGTGCCGGGTGAGAAGTAGCGTTTTTCATCGAAGACGCTGTAATTCGGGAGTTTTCCTTTTTTGTAGACGGATACAATGCTTCCATTTTCCATCACCGCGGCGGCGTTATAGCATTGTTTGTCGGTGCCTTCAGCATACCCCACGATCGTGGTGATGTTTTCCGTTTGTGCTGCAACATCCTTGAGTGCGGTTTTATTGTCTTTGAGGAATTTCGGTTTATGGAGCAGGTCTTCGGGAGGATAGCCGCAAACGCATAACTCCGGGAACACAACGAGATCAACGCGGCTTTCCTTTGCGGCGTTGAGGGTGCGGCGAATGTGCTCCGCATTGCCGCGTAAGTCGCCGACGGTTGTATTGATCTGTGCCAGTGCGAGCCGTAGAGCCATCTGCCATCCTTTTTTCTAAGTACCCAAACGGCCCCTATTGTACTACTGTTTCAGGTAAAGGTCAACAGCGTCGGCGGCTTTTCTGCCGGCGTCAATCCCGGAGACCACCAGCGAGGCCCCGCTGACGGTATCGCCGGCGGCAAAGACCCATGGCTGGCTTGTCTGGTAATTGTTAACCTCAACATTGCCTTTCTGGTCCAGTTTTAACTGGAGGGACTCTACCAGGCCTTCATGGACAACATGGACAAAGCCCATGGCCAACAGCACGAGGTCGGCTTTCAGTTCAAATTCGGAATTTCCGATTTCTCGCATTTCCCAGCGACCCTTCTTATCCTCCCACTCGATCTGACAGCAGTGCAGCTTGCTGACGCGTGTGCCGGCCCCGGATATCCGCTTGGTCATCACGCTCCAATGACGGTCGCATCCTTCTTCGTGTGAGGAGGAGGTCCGCATTGTTCGGGGCCACATCGGCCAGGGGGTGTCCTGGGGCCGGTCTTTCGGGGGCTTGGGAAGAATTTCAATCTGCGTAATCGATTTAGCGCCTTGGCGTCGAGCGGTCCCCACGCAGTCGCTGCCGGTATCGCCGCCGCCGATGACGACGACATGCTTATCTTTCGCGGAAATGATTTTGTCCTGGTTCGTCTGTTCGCCCGCATTCAGGCGATTCTGCATGGAAAGAAAATCCATGGCGAAAAAGATGTTGTCATATCCCCGACCGGACACCGTCAGGTCTCTGGGCTGCCCGGCTCCCATGGTCAGGCAGACGCAGTCAAACATCTTTTGCAGATAATGTGCGGAGATATCAATTCCCACATTGACACCCATCTGAAACTGGACGCCTTCCTGTTTGAGCTGTTCGAGACGGCGGTCAATAACCCATTTTTCAAGCTTGAAATCGGGAATACCATACCGCAGCAGTCCGCCGGGTTTTTCGTCTTGTTCAAAAACGACGACCTCATGCCCCATGCGAGCCAGTTGCTGAGCGGCCGCCAGTCCGGCGGGGCCGGAACCAATGACGGCAACCCGCTTGCCCGTTTTTTGAGCGGCCACAACAGGGGCAATCCATCCTTCCTGAAAACCCCGTTCAACAATCTGAAATTCAATATGCCGAATCATTACCGGCTTGTCATTGACCGCGAGCGTACAGGCCGTTTCGCAGGGCGCCGGGCAGATACGGCCGGTAATTTCCGGAAAGTTGTTTGTGGAATGCAGGACTTCGCAGGCCTCTTTCCACTTGCCAACATAGATCAGATCGTTGAATTCGGGAATCAGATTAGCAACCGGACAGCCCGCAGCGTGACAGAAGGGGATGCCGCAGTCCTGGCATCGGGCCGCCTGTTTCGTGAGGTCATCGGGTGTCAGTGGAATCTCAATTTCACTGTAGTCTTTGACCCGGTCCTCGATGGGGCGATACCGGACGGGTTGACGTTGATATTCGAGAAATCCTCTTGCGTTAGCCATAAAAAACCTCCTCGGTAGCGGGGGTTGAATCCGTATTGCGTTCTTCTTTGGCGCGCATGCGTTCGAGCGACTTGCCATAATCGATCGGGATGACCTTGACAAATCGACCGACCATACTCGGCCAGGCGTCCAGGATCCGTCTCGCCCGTGAACTGCGCGTCAGTTTCTCATGTTTCTGAATCAGTGTGTACAACAGTTTTTGATCCTCTTCCATCCAGACGCTTTGCAGGTCGACCATGTCAAGATTGCAAAGGGTGTCAAACAACTGGAATTCGTCCATCACATACGCGATGCCGCCGCTCATGCCGGCCGCAAAATTGCATCCGGTTTGGCCCAGGACGACAACCAGCCCGCCGGTCATGTACTCGCATCCGTGGTCGCCGACGCCTTCGACGACCGCGGTTGCGCCGCTGTTGCGAACGCAGAAACGCTCGCCGGCCATGCCGTTGATAAAGACCTCGCCGCGTGTGGCGCCGTAGAGCAGGGTGTTGCCGACAATGATGTTTTCATGTGCCTGAAAGGGCGAACCGGGGGGCGTTTCAACAATGATGCGGCCGCCGCTGAGGCCTTTGCCGAGGTAGTCGTTGCTGTCGCCGACCAGCTTCAGGGTAACGCCTTTGATCAGAAACGCACCGAAACTTTGTCCGGCAGGACCGTTAAATTCGATTTCGATGGTATCGTCCGGCAGTCCGTCGGGGCCGAATTGATTCACGAGACGATTACTTAAGATCGTTCCGACGGTGCGATCGGTATTTTTAATGGGCATTTTAAGGTATATTTTTTTGCCATTTTCGATCGCCGGTTTGGCGTCTTCGATAATCTTCCAATCGATATGTTCCTTTAACAGATTGGCCTGAACGCCGGAGTGATACAATTCACTCTGGTCCCCGGCCTGCGGCTGATGAAAGATCATGGAGTAATCCAGCCCTTTTGCTTTATAGTGTTCAATGGCTTCCTGCATTGAGAGCATCTCAACACGGCCGATCATTTCGTTAAATGTGCGAAAACCGAGTTGTGCCATGAGCCGGCGTGCTTCCTCGGCGACAAATGTCATGTAGTTGACGATGTATTCGGGTCTCCCGGCAAAACGGCTGCGCAGTTCGGGATCCTGGGTGGCGATGCCGTAGGTACAGGCGCCTTCGTGGCATTTTCGCAGGAGCGTACAACCCAGACAGACCAGTGCGCCGGTTCCAAAACCAAACTGTTCGGCGCCAAGTAGTGCGGCAATGACAATGTCGCGTCCGGTCCGGAGCTGTCCGTCCGTCTGAACACGAATTCGGTCGCGGAGTTTGTTCATCACCAGAACCTGCTGTGTTTCCGCCAGGCCGATTTCCCAAGGGCAGCCGGCGTGTTTAATCGACGAGTAGGGGCTGGCGCCTGTTCCGCCGTCATGGCCGCTGATAAGGACCTCGTCGGCATTGCCTTTGGCGACGCCGGCGGCGATGGTGCCGACCCCGACCTCGGAGACGAGTTTGACTGAAATTTTCGCGCTCGGATTGGCGCATCTCAGGTCAAAAATCAGTTGGGCCAGATCCTCGATGGAGTAAATGTCATGATGCGGCGGCGGCGAAATCAACGTAACTCCCGGCGTCGAAAAACGCAGGGTCGCGATTTCAGGCGTCACCTTTTTGCCGGGCAACTGGCCGCCTTCGCCGGGCTTGGCGCCCTGGGCCATCTTGATCTGAATTTCCTTCCCTTGGGAAAGGTAGTGGATCGTGACGCCGAAACGGGCGCTGGCGACCTGCTTAATAGCGCTGTTTTTGGAATCGCCGTTAGGTTCGGGTGTGTAGCGTGCCGGCTCCTCCCCGCCTTCGCCGGTGTTGCTCATGCCGCCTATGCGGTTCATGGCAATCGCCATGCACTCGTGTGCCTCTTTGCTGATGGACCCGTGACTCATCGCGCCGGTGCAGAATCGTTTGACGATTTCACTGGCCGGCTCAACTTCTTCCAGCGGAACCGGCTGGCTGTCTTTAAATTTGAATAACCCTCGCAGCGTGCAAAACTTTTTGGCCTGGTCATTGACCGCGGCAGCGAATTCATCGTATGCTTTCTGATTGTTATAGGTTGCGGCGTGCTGCAGTTTGCTGACGGTTGTCGGATTCCAGAGATGCCGCTCGCCGTTGAGACGGTACATATAATCGCCGCCGAATTCCAGCTCCAGGGAACCGGGCTTTTGAGGTTGATAGGCATTTTGATGACGACGGGTCGCGTCTTTAGCGATTTGTTCCAGGCCAATGCCGCCGATCCGTGAGCTGGTGCCGGTAAAGTACTTGTCAATCACATCTTTGTTAATGCCGATGGCCTCAAAAAGCTGAGCATTGAAATAACTGCGCAGAGTTGAAATACCCATTTTACTGATGGTTTTTAAAATTCCCTTTTTGACGGCCGCGATGTAATTGCTTGCGATCTGAGATGCTTCCATGCTTTGCGGCAGATCGTTTTCCTGGTGCATGTGGTGAAGCGTTTCAAAAACGATATACGGGTTTACGCCGTTGGCGCCAAATCCGCAGAGCAGGCAAAAATGCTGAACCTCACGGGCCTCGCCTGTTTCGAGGACAAGCCCCGCTTCGCCGCGCAACCCTTTTTCGATCAACGCATGATGTACCGCGGACACCGCTAACAACGCGGGGATAGGGACATTGTCCCGATTGGCGGTTTTATCGCTGATAATCACCAGTGAGGCGTTCTCTTTCGTAACGGCGGTTTCCGCATCCGAGATCAATCGATTAATCGCTTTTTCAAGGCCCAGGTCGGGCAGATCTTTATCCGGTAAAAAGACCGCGTTGATTGTCTCGACGTTGTAATCTCCCTTTCGAATACGGCGAAGCCGGGTTATGTCTTCATTGGTAAGTACAGGGTGCGGCAGTTTCAACTGCCGGCAATGGGCCGGCGTTTCATCCAGAATGTTGAGTTTCTTTCCGACAAAACTCATCAAGCTCATCACCAGCCCTTCACGCAGCGGGTCGATGGGGGGGTTGGTGACCTGTGCAAAGAGCTGTTTGAAGTAGTCATACAGCAACCTGGGCCGGTCGCTCAACACGGCCAGCGCATTGTCGGCGCCCATGGAGCCAACAGGTTCCTGCCCATTAACCGCCATTGGTTTGAGCAGGACATTCAGCTCCTCGCGTGTGTAGCCAAACATCCGCATTCGTGTCGCCAGGGTTTCCGGTGTTCCGTCTTCAAGGTGAGGGGTGTCAAGCAGTCCCTTGAGTTCGATGCGGTTCTCATTCAGCCAGCGGCGGTAGGGCTTCTGCCGCGATATTTTTCCTTTAATTTCATTGTCGGTGATAATCCGGCCCTGCTCGGTATCGACCAGAAACATCTTGCCCGGCCGGAGGCGGCCTTTGGTGCGAATTTTTTCCGCGGGAAATTGAACAACGCCGGTTTCACTGGCCATAATAACGATGCCATCTGTCGTAATCGTATAGCGGCTCGGGCGAAGCCCGTTTCGGTCCAGCGTGCCGCCCAGCAACCGGCCGTCGGTGAAGACCATCGCCGCTGGTCCGTCCCACGGTTCCATAATAGAGGAATGGTACTCATAAAACGACCGCTTGTCCGCACTGATATGATATTTGTCGCCAAATGCCTCCGGGATCATCATCATCAGCGAATGCGGCATACTTCGCCCGGACAAATACAACAGTTCCAGCATGTTGTCAAAGTTGGCCGAATCGCTGGCCCCCGGTGTCAGGACCGGAAGCAGATCGCTAAGATCGCCGCCGAGAATCGGACTTTCCATGCGTTTTTCACGCATCTGCATACAATTCCGGTTGCCGCTAAGGGTGTTGATTTCGCCGTTATGGGCGATGCAGCGAAACGGCTGAGCCAGCTTCCAATTCGGCAAGGTGTTTGTGCTGTACCGCTGATGTACAATGGCAAACGCCGAGGCGAATTGTTCATTGTTTAGGTCTGGATAATAGGAAAACAACTGCCAAGCCATGAACATACCTTTGTAGCAAATCGTTTTACAGGACAACGATGTAACATAAAAATCGTCGGCGCTGTCGCCGAATTTCTCTCTGACCAGCCGTTCTGCGCGTTTGCGGGCCAGATACAGTTTTCGTTCCAGTTGCAGGTCCTTGAGGCCTGCGCCGTCGATAAAAATCTGTTTGATGGATGGTTCGGCGGACAGGGCAATCTCGCCCAGGCAGTCTGCCGAAACCGGTACGTCCCGCCAGCCTAGAACCTTCATTCCATAGTCAGCAATCGCCTTTTCAAGGAGCGCGTCGCACTTTTTACGAAGCGAGGTGTCTTTCGAGCCGAAAACAACACCGATGCCATAATAACTCACGTCCGGAAGTTCGAACCCGAATGCCTTCGTTTCCTGTTTAAAAAACGCATGCGGAATCTGTGAGAGGATGCCGGCCCCGTCTCCGGTAACATTGTCGGCGCTGGCCGCACCACGATGGTGCAGATTCAGCAGGACCTGCTTGGCATATTCAATAATGGAATGGTCCTTTTGGCCGGAAATATTGACCGCCGCACCGATTCCGCAGGCATCGTGTTCTCGCCTTGATTCGTATAAACCCTGATCTTTTGGCGTTAATGACATTTTATTTCCTTAGGTTGTATTGCCTACATTTTTGGATAACGACCCCAAAGACTTTTTAGCATAATCATTTATGTCTTAAATGTCGACGGAGCTTTATAAAAAAATGTTATTTTTCTATTAAAACTGCTTATGTTGCTAATGATTATTATTAGAAAAACGAAACACTTTTTTATGGTAAAAAACCTCGCTGAAAAAGGGGCTTTCGGCGAGGTTTCAAACTTCTTGAATTAGGGGACTTTATTAATTTGTTACATGCGGCTATCGCAAAAAGAGCATTTCCGCATAGCTGGGCAGCGGCCAGGCATCCGCATCGACCAACATCTCCAATGCGTCGGCGGCCTGACGAACCTGAGCCATCGCCGGAATAACGTCATCGCGATAGCTGCGAGCTTGCTGGACGGCTTTGCTGATTTTTTGAGCTTTCTCGATCGCCGCTTCAAGGTCTTCGATAGCATCGTCCAGATCCTCCACAAGGCCGCTGACTTTTTCCAGGGACTTCCTGACGACCTTATTGGATACGCCGGAGTCGGCGATAATCCCCACGGACGCGGCCAGGTTCGCACAATAGTCTATGCAAACCGGAAGAATCTGGCGTTTGGCGATAGACAGTGTTACGCCGGCCTCGATGTTGATGCTCTTGCTGTAGTTTTCGAGCAGGATGTCGGTTCGTGCATGCAGCTCGTGTTTAGTGAGCACTTTGTGCCGCTCGAGAACATCCACATTTTCCTTGTCCATAATTGTTTCAAGGGATTCTACCGTCGAACGAATATTTGCCAGCCCGCGTTTTTTGGCTTCGACAACCCATTCGTCTGTATAGTTGTCGCCATTGAAGATGACCCGGCTATGATCTTTGGCGATCTTCTGAAGCAGTTTTTGGGCGTCTGTTACTACATTTTTCGATTTTTCCAGCTGGTCCGCCATTGCCTTGAGGGATTCGGCTACGATGGTGTTAAGTACGAAGTTGGGGCCTGCAGTGGACTGGCTGGAGCCGACCATACGGAACTCAAATTTGTTACCGGTAAAGGCGAACGGAGAGGTCCGATTGCGGTCGGTTGTGTCCTTGGGCAGAGGTGGCAGGATTGAGCTTCCAAGTTTGAGTTCGCCACTTTTCTTGGAGGACTTGGCGCCGCCGGCAGCGAGTTGTTCAAAAATATCCGTTAGTTGGTCACCCAGGAAGATTGAAACAATCGCCGGAGGTGCTTCGTTTGCACCCAGACGGTGCTCATTGCCGGGGTTAGCAACTGCGGCACGCAACAGTTTGGCATATCTGTCAACGGCTTGGATAACAGCACATAAAAAGACCAGAAAGACCATGTTTTCATGCGGGGTGCTGCCCGGATCCAGCAGGTTATTGCCGGTGTTGGTCAGCATGGACCAGTTGTTGTGTTTGCCGGAACCGTTGACGCCGGCAAAGGGTTTTTCATGCAACAGGCAGACAAAACCATGCCGCAGGGCCATCTTCTGCAACGTTTCCATGGTTAACTGGTTGTGATCGGTTGCAACGTTGACGGTTCCGAACAACGGCGCAAGTTCATACTGTGCCGGCGATACCTCATTATGCTGTGTCTTAGCTGAAACGCCGAGTTTCCACAGTTCGCTGTTGACATCATTCATATAAGCGGCAACGCGTTCGTGCAGGGTGCCGAAGTAGTGATCTTCCATTTCCTGGCCGCGCGGCGACGGGGCACCAAACAAGGTTCGACCCGCCAAAACAAGGTCCAGGCGTTTTTCAAAAAAGCTTCTGTCGATCAGAAAATACTCCTGTTCGGAGCCCAACGTGGTCGTAACGGATTGGACGCTGGTTTCTCCCAGAACTTTCAGAACGCGAACGGCCTGTTTACTCAGCGCTTCCATCGAACGCAGCAGAGGCGTCTTTTTATCCAGGGTTTCGCCTGTGTAGGAGCAGAACGCACAGGGAATATAGAGGATTTTCCCCTTGATAAAAACCGGCGAGGTGCAATCCCAGGCCGTATACCCGCGAGCTTCAAAGGTGGCACGCAATCCACCCGAAGGAAAGGACGAGGCATCCGGTTCACCTTTAATGAGTTCCTTGCCGCTGAATTCCAGAACCGTTTTGCCGTCCGCGGTAGGTGAAATAAATGAGTCGTGTTTTTCTGCGGTCAGGCCGGTCATTGGCTGGAACCAGTGACAATAATGGGTGGCTCCTTTTCCGATTGCCCAATCCTTCATAGCGTTGGCGATCACATCCGCCAGAGCAGTGCTGAACTCTCCCTGTCCCTGACGTACTTGGCAGAATTCCGTGAACGTATTTTTCGGCAGTCTTTGCCGCATCACAGCATCGTTGAAAACATTGATGCCGAAAATGTCCATGATTTGTGCTTGTTCGTTCCTCATGAGTTCTCCTTTTCGGAAACTTTTTTAAGGGCCTATCATTTATTTGCACCGTACCTGAAAAACTTTTCCCGGGACATGTACAGTTTAACATTCTATCGTTAACCTACTTTATTTCAAGCATTCCTTGCCGGGCGACCAAAGAACATCATCAGGTATTTCGTCCCTGCACTTTTGGGCGCACAACACATTCATCATTCTGTTATGCAAAATGGGCGCCAATTGTTAGAAAACGATCTTGATTTCCATATCCTTATTTATTATATGGAGTTAAGAGTTATCGGGCGGCTGTGGCAATGCCTAAAAATCTACATTATTGTTTACAAACCCAAGTCTTATCTACATATATGTAGTTTCCTGTTGGGTTAAACCATTTTTTCCGTACCGAGAGAAGGAAATGAAGATAACGGCGCCGAGAATAGCATTGTGAAATTCCCGGATTTATGCGATAATTGACCCCGAATCTGAGGTTTCTTTTTAACGTGATTTCTTAAGGGCGTTTATCGGTGAATTTTATGTATTTATCGCTGGCCAGTTATGTCACAATATTTCGAATTCTTTTGATTTTTCCGTTTGTGATCTGTTTGCTGCAAACGAACCACCCTGACTACGGAAACGGGTTCCGCGGCGGGGCCATCGTGATATTTTTGGTGATGGCCGTCAGCGATGCGGTGGACGGTTATCTGGCACGTGTCAAAAAGCAGGTTTCCGCTCTGGGAACTTTTCTGGATCCGGTGGCGGACAAATTGATGATCACCTGCGCCAGCGTGATTCTTTGTGTCCCGCAAACAGCCATCGAAGGTTTTCATTTGCCCTTAGCGGTTGTGGTGTTGATTGTCGGCAAGGATGTGCTGCTGTTGTTGGGTTTTCTTGTCACCTATTTACTCACTGTTCAAGTCCACATTCGACCGGTGTGGGCGGGTAAGGCATCCACGTTCCTTCAGATTGTTATGGTTTCCTCGATTTTGATCGGACCGGAGATGGCCGGCTGGATACATTTTTGGCCGCTTGTAACCGCGATTACCTGGTGGACGACCGGGGTTTGTGCCATATTGGCAACTTTTGTTTACATTTATCGCGGAATTCGCTATATTGAAGAATTCCACAATACGCAAAATAAAGATGAATTGATGTTGGATAGTCCTGAATGAGTCAATTTAGCGAAATACCTGAAATACTGGAAGAACTGAAACAAGGCCGTATGATCGTTTTGGTCGATGACGAGGATCGTGAAAATGAGGGCGACCTTGTCTGTGCGGCGGAACTTGTAACGCCCGAGATCATCAATTTTATGGCAACCCACGGGCGGGGGATGATCTGTATGCCCCTGACCGAAGAGCGCTGTGACGAACTCAATCTGCACCCTCAAACGATGCAGAACACCGCTCGCTTGGGGACCGCGTTTACGGTAACCATTGATGCCAGGGAAGGTGTGACGACCGGCATCAGTGCCGCCGATCGCGCCCATACCCTCCGAGTGGCGGCAGATCCCGGCTCCAAAGCGAGCGATCTGGCCCGTCCCGGCCACATATTTCCCCTTCGCGCCCGAAAGGGGGGTGTTCTTTTGCGGGCGGGTCAGACAGAAGGCGCTGTGGACCTGATGCAGCTTGCAGGTTTAAGGCCCGCCGGTGTGATTTGCGAGATTATGAATGAAGACGGTACGATGGCCCGTGTTCCGGAGTTGGAGGTTTACTGCCGCACGCATGGGCTGAAAATGACCACGATTGCCAATCTGATTGAATACCGGCTCCAGCGGGAAACCCACATTCACCGCATTCAGGAGGTCAAACTGCCGACCGATTCCGGCGAATTTAAGCTGATCGGCTATGAAAGCCCCGGAACAACGGAGCCGCATTTGGCCCTCTGCAAAGGGGGGGTCGGGGAACTGGATGAAAACGGAAACGTCATCGAACATGACGAGCCGGTGCTGATTCGGGTCCATTCTGAATGCATGACCGGCGATCTTTTCCATTCCCAGCGGTGCGAGTGCGGATACCAGCTTATTAAGGCGATGGAAATGATTGAAAAAGAAGGGGTCGGGGCGCTGATTTATCTGCGTCAGGAAGGACGGGGCATTGGTTTGGCCAATAAACTGCACGCCTATAAGCTGCAGGAGCAGGGCGTTGATACCTATGATGCCAATATCAAGCTGGGATTCATGGCCGATAAACGCGATTATGGTCTTGGGGCCCAGATCTGCCGGGATCTGGGGCTGAAAAATGTCCGCATCCTGACCAACAATCCGAAGAAAGTATCCCGGCTTGAGGTGTACGGGATTCATATTGTCGAACAGATCCCACTTCAGGCACGGCCCGGCGAACATAACCTCAAATATCTTCAAACGAAGAAGGCCCGTTTTGGACATTTGCTGGATGAAGACTTGTAGGCCCAAGAGGCCGTATTCTGTCTTCGGGCGGATATTCATGGCGATGGCCGCGGCCATTCTTTTCGGCTGCGACATGTCAGGCGTTCTCGTGCATTCCGATATTCGACCCGGCGAGGTCGAACGGATACGTATTTCGGCCTTGACCGAGTTTGTTCCGGTCCCTTCGGTGGCTGATAAAATGGAAATTAAAGCCCTCGTTGAGTTTATCGACCCCTTGGATACACAGGTAAAATCTGCTTTTATCGCGAGGTTTGAATTGTATGAATTTCAGCCGCTGTCTTCGAACCCGCGCGGCCGGCGTTTGTCGATCTGGTCGGAGCAGAATCTGAATAACCCCGGCACCAATGACCGGCATTGGCAAGACTTTCTGCGGGGATATGAATTTTATTTGCCCCTGGAATTTGTGCCGCAACCGGGCAAAAAGTATCTTTTAGAAGTTAGTTGTAGGGTGGGAAAAGAGCGTTTTGGTGATCTTTTTAAGATGCAGTATCAGCCATAATAAGGAAAACAATCATGTCCCGAAGCGTTGGAAATGCGTATAATTGGGGGTGAGATTCGTCTGCGGCATCAACCGGTTTGGGCCGCAAAACAGGACAAAAAGACATGATTTTTAATCGTAAGCATAGAGAAAATAAGAGTTTAGATGATGCACAGTTGGTTCGCCGGTGTCAGCGGGGTGAACGGGAGGCAATGGCTTGTCTTATTGTCAAGTATCAGGATAGAGTATATAATACAATTTATAAAATTTGTCAAAATCGTGACGATGCGGCGGAACTTACGCAGGATACGTTTGTCAAAGTATTAGAGAACATCACGACGTTTCGCAAAGAAAGCAGCTTTTATACCTGGCTGTTTCGGGTGGCGGTAAACCTGACGCTGAATTATTGCAAGAGGCGTTTCAAACTGTCGCCGGTCTCTCTGGATACGGACAATGAACGACTTGAAAAGGACAAAGGAAAACTTGCAGCAATGCTGGCTGATCCCAAAGGGTTGGATCCGGCAGCGATTGCCCAGCAAAAAGAACTATCCCGGCTTGTTGTGAACACAATCGGTCAGCTTGAGCAGGACTTCCGTGCGGTGTTGGTGCTTCGTGATATTGAGCAAATGAGCTATGCCGAAATCGCCGACGTCCTGGAGATTGAAACCGGAACCGTCAAAAGCCGGTTAAGCCGGGCACGAACCCAGTTGCGGAAATTATTGGAAACGGTGCTGACATGAGTGAAAAAAATAAAATTGAGATAGAAGAACTGCTGAACGCCTTGGTGGATGACGAGGCGACCGAACGTCAGAAAAATGAATTTGACCGCCTGCTCCGGCATGATCCGTCGATTGCGGAGCAGCTTGCCGTGATGCAGCGGCAAAGGCAGATCCTCGGCGCGTTACCGGTTGATTCCGCTCCGGTGTCATTGGTTGAGGATGTGCTTTCGGGGCTTGAACGCAAGCAGACTCCGGGTGATGCCGCCGGGACAGGGGCCATGGTTACAGATACCGCTCATTTGTTCCTGCGGCGGGTTCTGACAACCGCGGCGATGCTGCTGCTGCCGATAGGGATCTTGTCGTTTGTCGTTTACGAAATCATCAAGCCGCCTTCGGTGGGGCCGATAGACTATTCCTCGGTCGGAAACGGACTGGCCCGGAACAACGAGTCCGATACGACAGTGTTGACCCCGTCTGTCGCTGCCCAGTCCCTTCCCTTTGACGGCGTCCTGACTTTCAGCACCCAGCAGCCGATGACCGTGAGCAACTATGCGGAAAAAATGATTTACGACAAGGGCCTGATCAGCGTTACCGCACTAAATCGCACCTTGGACGAAGTGACGTATGAAATCACCGCGCCGCCGGAAAAGATTGCTGACCTGATCGACTCTCTTGCCAGTGTTTGGCCGCGCTGTCAACAGGTGGCGTTGAGCGTTATTGACAACGAACAAAACAGTCATGTCGATGTTCCCAATGTCCAGGCCGAACAGGCGCGGACGCTTGCGATTGAAGACAGCCGTGAGATGCTAAAACGTTTGGCAAGTCAATATGCCTCGGCGAACATCAAAAAAGAAAATGTCTTTGCCAAAGATGACAGGCCCGTGGATTCCGAAATCGATCGCGTTGATTCTCCGCCTTTGACAATCCCGATTCTGACGGGAAGAAACCAACCGGCCGTCAATACTATTGACCCCTCGCAGCCGACGGTTCGATTGCGGATTCAGATTGAACGCGTGATGGAATGAGCGGGACTTGGAAGACCGTCGTTGAATTTTAACAGGAGAACGGATGCTGACAATTGAAAACGCCTGCCTTGTGATCGTTGATATTCAGGAAAAGCTTTTACCTGTGATGGCCAATCCCGAACAGGTCATGAAAAATACGGCGGTACTGATTCAGATCGCCCAAGCCCTCGATATTCCCATCTTGTGGTGCCAGCAGGTTCCCAAGGCGCTGGGGCCGACAGTGGCGGAACTTTCTTCTTTATTGGAGGGCGCAGAGCCAATTGACAAATCCACCTTTAGCTGCGGCGGCGATGAAGCGTTTATGAAACGTATTGATGAACTCCAGTCACAAACCGCCATTATCTGCGGCATCGAAAGCCATGTTTGTGTTTTCCAAACGGCGATGGATCTGATTCAGCACGGCCTGTATGTTCATGTGGTGGCGGACGCGACCTCTTCACGAACGAATGAAAACAAACACATCGGCCTGCAGCGTATGGCTAAGGAAGGAGCGGTCATCACCTCCACCGAAATGCTCCTGTTTGAACTGCTGCGCGATTCCAAACACCCCAAATTCCGCGAATTGGCGAAGTTGATTAAATAATCAGAGCCGCGACAGTCATGGAGCGGGTAAAACACGAACACTTTGGACTTGGCTTCCCCATTCCGCCCCCTCCATTACTGTCGGGGCTCTGAAATTATTTGGATTCGGTTTTCTTTTTCGCAGCGGGTTTTGCATCCGCTTTTTTTGTTTCGGCCTTCGGTTTTTTTTTGCTGTCGGTTTTTACTGAATCGCTCTTGGGCTTTTCGCTTTCGCCACCCTTTTTGTAGCTTTCGCTGCGGTAGTCGGTTTCGTAGAAGCCGCTGCCTTTGAAGATCAGCCCGGCGCCGCTGCTGATCAGGCGTTGGAGTTTGAGCTTGCCGCATTCGGGGCATTTCTTCAGTGACTTGGCGGTAATCGACTGAAACGCCTCTAATTCATGATCGCAGTTGCTGCACCTGTATTCATACGTCGGCATCTTACACCTCCGGTTCTGTATCAGTGGTTTCGTCGACGTCTTTCGGTGCCTGCTGTTGGGCCGGTTGTTCCTGTTCGATCATGTTGACAATGACCTTGCTGGGCCGCAGAACCTGCTCGCCCATCATATAGCCGGCCTGATAGACTTCCAGCACGGTGTTGTCCTCTTTGTCGGGTTCGCTTCGCCGCATCATCGCTTCGTGCAGATTCGGGTCAAAGGACTGTCCCATCGCCTCAATGCGTTTGACCCCGTGCATTTTCAAGGCGTCCAGCATGTGGTCAAAGGCCAGTTGAATTCCTTTGACGAGGTTGTCTACGGCTTCTTCGCCGGTTGCGGCCGATGCATGGGAAAGGGCGTGTTCAAAGTTATCGACCGACGGCAGCAGTGAGCGGAGGATCGCCTTTTTTTCATACGCGACCGAATCAGCGATTTGCTTTGGAGCGCGTTTTTGATAGTTTGCATAGTCGGCACTGACCCGCTGAAGCTGTTCAAAAACGGTTTGTTTCTCCGCGGCCAGTTCCTTAAGTTGGCTTTCCAGCTCTTCAACCTTCTTTTCCAGAAGCTTGATTTCCTTACTCGCTTTTTTAGTGTCTTTATCGCTCATCATCTAATCCACACTGGACCCCGAAGGGGTCATCACAATAATAGCCGCGGGTGAAGGCCGAAGGCCGGAACCCGTGGTATCAGATACCCAAAATATTCACAACCCCGCAGGGGTTGAACAAACCATCCCAACTCAAATTACAGTTCAAATGTTCGACCCCTACAGGGTCGTCAATAGCACCGTATTGCTAACCACGGGTTCCGTCCGTCTTCGCCTTCGGCTACGCCGCGACTGCACCCGCGGCTGATATGGAACGACCTTTGTCAAGTTATCATTTTGTTATTTTTACATTTTCTTGAAAACACTTCCAGGTGCAGGCGGCTTCGACGATGAATCAGTCTGATATTCGTGGATTATC
>Ga0224495_10000218_pt1 | contig 46622 bp, 37 predicted proteins | sample SF_Jul11_sed_USG_FD_168128 | JGI IMG/M metagenome (GOLD analysis project Ga0224495, IMG submission 168128) | Sediment microbial communities from San Francisco Bay, California, United States - SF_Jul11_sed_USGS_4_1 | ecosystem: Environmental > Aquatic > Marine > Sediment | place: USA: California...
AACGATAGCATCCATGGCTGATGCCAAGATGGGGATGGACAAGATGAAGTCTCTTACGGTAAAGTCTATATTGGTTTGATCAGGATTAATAGTCACGTCTCCAGGGACAAGCGCGACTTCATCAAATCCGTAAGCGCGCTCAATTTCTTTGAATTTGAGGTGAGGCATTTTCCTTTACCTTGATGGAAATTGGCACAAACTATACAAGCATGGCGAGCTAAAGTCAAGCAAGCTTGTAGATAAAATCATAGCTATTGAGTTATAATTCTGGGTCATGCCTATTCTATACGTCGTCGCTACTCCTATCGGCAATCTGGAGGATATTTCCCTGCGTGCGTTACGCGTTTTGAGGGAGGTAAAACTTATTGCTGCTGAGGATACCCGTAAGACGCGCCGCTTGCTTAATGCGTACAATATAGAAACCCCGTTGACCAGTTATCATGAGCATAGTAAAAGAGCTAAAGTTGATTATCTATTGAGTTATCTGCAGAAGGAGGACCTGGCTCTAGTTTCGGAAGCTGGCATGCCCGGCCTAAGCGATCCTGGTTACGACCTTATCGTCGCTGCTATTGAGCGAGGGATTTCTGTGGTACCGGTTCCCGGTTCTTCAGCGGTGATCACTGCCTTAGTGGTTTCCGGGTTGCCGACCGACCAATTTGTTTACGTTGGATTTTTGCCCCGCCGCAAGGGACAAAGGCAGCGTCTTCTCAGCTCAATATCTGATGAGTCCAGAACCATAGTGGCTTTCGAGGCACCCCATCGCCTGAGGGAGGCGTTGACTGATATTGAAGAGATTCTAGGAAATAGAAGAGTATCCGTATGCCGTGAGCTTACTAAAGTTCACGAAGAGGTTTTCCGAGGCAGAGTGAGCCAGGCTAGGGAGCATTTCACCGAACCGAGAGGGGAGGTTAGTCTCGTTATTGAAGGTAAGACTCGAGCCTGGTTGAAATTTCAGGAAAGGAGCTAAAATGCGCCGTGGTTGTATTGCTATAGGAAAGGTAGAATGTGACGGCTGTCATCGTCCTATCAAATATGGGGAGCGTTATCTTATGATCGACGGGGAGGGGGATGAGCGGCAGCGTCTTTGTATTGATTGTTGTGAGAGCCATGGTTATGTCTCATATGGAACAGAGAAAGGAAAGCAAATAATCACATTTCTCCCAAAGGAATAAATTCTGGTAATCATCGTCTGAGGTCGAGGTCGGGGCCATGACATAGGTCAGCCGATGATTTACAATAGAGTAGCCTTTCGGTGATGATTTGAGCGAGCACATTTTCATTGGTGTTGCCTGGCCCTATGCCAATGGTCCTCTACACTTAGGACATATCGCCGGCGCTTATCTGCCAGCCGATATTTTTGCGCGGTATCATCGTCTTAAGGGCAATAAGGTGCTGATGGTTTCGGGCAGCGACCAGCACGGGGCCCCGATTACAATTCGTGCGGAGAGAGAATCCACTACGCCGCAGGAGGTGGTGGCCAAGTACCACCAACAGTTTATCGACTGCTGGAAGAAACTGGGCATCTCTTTCGATTTATTTACTACCACTGGTACACCGAACCACACTCAGGTTACTCATAACATATTCCTCAATTTGCTCAATAAGGGCTATATTTACAAAGACAAGATGCTTCAAGCTTATTGTCCTAAGTGCCAGAGGGTACTTCCCGACCGCTATCTGGAAGGTACTTGTCCTTACTGTGGCTTCACTAAAGCGAGAGGCGACGAATGTGATGCGTGTGGTAAGCCTTTGAACTCATGGGAGCTTAAGGACCTGCGCTGCTATCTTTGTTCTACTCCGCCTCGCTTTGAGTCTTCGGAGCATTTCTTTTTGCGCCTTCCTTCTTTTCAGGATAAGTTGACTGCCTGGATAAAAGAGCAGACTCATTGGCGGCATAATGTGCTTGGCACCACGTGGAAATTTCTGGGTGAAGGACTAAAGGACAGGGCTATTACTCGTGATTTGGACTGGGGAGTAACTGTACCACAATCAGGCTTTGAGCGTAAACGTATTTATGTTTGGTTTGAGGCAGTCATTGGTTATTTATCAGCGAGCAAAGAGTGGGCAAAATTACAGGGGGATGATACCGCCTGGCAAGCTTTCTGGCAAGATGATGCCAGGAGTTTTTATTTCATCGGCAAGGATAATATCTTTTTCCATACCCTTGTTTGGCCGGCGATGTTGATGGGCTATGGGGGTCTGAATCTTCCTTATGATGTTCCAGCTAATGAATTTTTGACTATCGAAGGCAAGAAACTTTCTACTAGCCGCGGTTGGGCAATTTGGCTTCATGATTACTTGGAACGGTATGAGCCCGATCCTCTAAGGTATGCCTTGGCAGCAAATATGCCTGAGACCGGGGACAGTGATTTTTCCTGGCATGAATTCCTTCGTCGTAATAATAATGAGTTGCTAGCCACCTATGGCAATTTAGCTCATCGTGTTCTCACTTTTGCTTATCGCAATTTTGATGGAGTCGTGCCTACAGCGGGCGAAATGGATGAACGCAGCCAGAGCTTGCTTCATGGGGCTGAAGTTACGCTAGACGGTGTGGATAAGTTACTTTATCATTGTCAATTTAAAGAGGCTGTTAAAAAGTCTATGTCTCTAGCCCAGGAAGCTAATCGTTATCTTGATGAACAAGCTCCATGGAAGACAATTAAAATAGAACGAGAGACTTCGGCTAAATCCGTTTATACTGTCCTCTCTGTGCTGGCAGCATTGAAAACTGTTTTTTATCCCTTCCTCCCCTTCAGTTCCGAAAGGCTTCATTCCTTCCTGGGATTTGATGGTAGTGTGAAAGAAGCAGGTTGGAAAGTTCAGTTTTTGCCTCCGGGGCAGAAACTTCGCCAACCCCAACCGCTATTTGTCAAGCTAGATGAAGATGTTGTCGATAAAGAAAGTAGCCGGCTTGATTCCCTGAGCGAAAATCGACAAATTGAATCTTGACTTGCCCTGTGCCTTTTGATTTAGGTAGGTGTTGGCTGTGGTGCTAAGCCTTCAAATATTTTATCGAGCTCAGGTTCATCCAGAGTTTCATGAGCCATAAGCTCTCCAGCTAGCTGATTTAATTTTTCTTTATTCGCGGTCAGAATTTTCTTGGCGGTATTGTAGGCCCGCTGAATAATATTGTGCACTTCTTCATCTATTTCCTGGGCTATCTTATCGCTGTAATCCCTCTGTTCGCTTATCTCACGACCCAGAAAGACGAGTTCTTGCCTTTGACCAAACGTTCTCGGGCCCAGTTTCTCGCTCATTCCATACTCGGTGACCATTTTTCTGGCTAATTTAGTTGCTTGTTCTAAGTCGTTTTGGGCACCGGTAGTTGTTTCCCCGAAGTTAATTTCCTCGGCAACACGTCCGCCCAAGCTCACTGTCAATCTATCATCAAACTGAGACTTAGTCCATAAATGACGGTCTTCGGCTGGCAGGAAGCGTGTCCAGCCTCCCAACATCCCTCGAGCGACAATAGAAACCTTATGCACAGGGTCAGCATTAGGCAACATCTTGGCGGTCAAGGCATGTCCACTTTCGTGGTAAGCAATTATTTCTTTCTCCTTGGGACTTATTATACGGCTTTTCTTTTCTGGTCCAGCTATAGTGCGGTCGGTAGCATCCTCGAGCTCCTTTAATGTGATATCTTTACGATTTCGCCGCGCAGCAAGGATGGCTCCTTCATTGATTAAGTTAGCAAGGTCAGCGCCACTGAATCCTGACGTTTCTTTGGCTACAATTTCGAGGTCGACTTCTTTGGCCATCGGTTTGCCCTTGGCGTGTACTTCCAGAATAGCCTTGCGTCCTTTTATATCAGGTAGATCAATGACAATGTGGCGGTCAAAGCGCCCAGGTCGGAGGAGAGCCGGGTCGAGGATGTCGGGGCGGTTGGTAGCGGCCACGACGATGACGTTGGTATTGGTATCGAAGCCATCCATCTCAGCCAGAATTTGATTGAGGGTCTGCTCCCTTTCGTCGTGCCCTCCACCTAAACCAGCACCACGGTGTCGACCTACAGCATCAATTTCATCAATAAATATAAGGCACGGTGCATTACGCTTGGCCTGCTCAAACAGGTCTCTGACCCTGGCAGCACCGACACCTACAAACATCTCCACAAACTCGCTGCCACTAATAGAATAGAATGGCACCCTGGCTTCTCCCGCTATGGCTTTGGCCAGCAGAGTCTTACCGGTCCCTGGTGGCCCTACAAGGAGCACTCCTCGCGGGATGCGTCCCCCCAGTGCCTGGAATTTCTGGGGAGACCTGAGAAATTCCACTACTTCCTGGACTTCCTCTTTAGCCTCGTCTGTTCCGGCAACATCGGCAAAAGTCACATCGGGCCTCTTGTCGAGAGTCAATCGGGCGCGGCTCTTACTGAAATTGAAAGCTTGTGTTCCGGCACCACGAGCGGCCCGGAAGAATAAGAAGTAAAATAGCGCCCCCAGCAGCACAATGGGTAGAATGACTGTTAATCCTATTGCTCCCCAATCAATGCCACCAACTACGGAAGCAACGATACCAGGGTCTACCCCTCCGCTTTCGAGCAATTGCCGCAACTCCTCAGTACTGCCAATGAAGCCAGTTGTATACTTGGCCTCACCGTCTTTTAAGGCAATCAGGGTATCACCGTCTTGCTGGATAGTGTCAATTTGCTGTTCCTTAACCTTCTCGATGAAGGGCCCAATCTTATCTATGGGCACAGGGCCCGGTCCGGACATAACACGGGCAAGTATCAAGGCACCCACTACTATCAAGAGCAGCACGTAGAAAAAACCACTACGCCACCATTTCGTTTGCATATCTCTATCCTCGTTTCAATTATATCAAATATATCGCAGATCGAAAAATCTAATTGTCAAATTTACAAGGGGGGTAGTCCTACGACAGAGTTCTAAACCTCCAGAATATACATGACAAGACGGCCTTAGTCAAATATTGCCATAAATGGTATAATCATGTAAGGAGGTCTGCGCCTTACTGGAACCTGAGGAAATAGCACGGTTAGCCACTGAACTTGCTTCTGAGAAGCAAGCGAAGGACATTGCCATGCTGGACGTTAGAGCTTTGTGCTCTTTCGCAGATTATTTCGTGATTTGTACAGGAGATACCAAGCGCCATATTGAGGCTATCTGGCAGGGTATTGATGAGGTATTGAGAGCTAGAGACGTTGTGCCCCATCATAATGAAGGGACGCCTGACTCCGGTTGGTTGCTTGGCGATCTCGGCTCGGTTATTGTTCATATTTTCGGCCCTGTAGAGCGGGATTACTATCAACTGGACAAATTATGGGATAAGGCGATCCCTGTAGTTAGAATTCAATAGATCCACGTATCTAGCTCTCTGTCGTAGTCGAAGATTTCGTCTGCTGAGAAGAATAGGTCTATTTCCTTGCAGGCATTTTCCGGTGAATCGGAGCCGTGCACTAAGTTATGTCCAACATCAATACCAAAATCACCCCTAATAGTGCCACTGGACGCTTTGGCAGGGTCAGTCTCTCCCATCATTTGTCGTATTATTTGTACGGCGTTTTCACCTTGGAAGACGATGGCGATGAGTGGGTTGGAGGTAATGAAACTCACCAAATCGTCAAAGAAAGCCTTCCCTTTATGGATGGCATAGTGGCGTCGAGCTAAATTTTTCTCCATACGCAACATCTTCATAGCTACGATTTTAAGCCCCTTCCTTTCCAAGCGAGAAATGATTTGGCCGGCCAATGCCCGTTGTACGGCATCAGGTTTGATAAGCACTAGACTTCTCTCCATGGTCTTAATCTCCTTCCTTTTTATCCTGGCTCCTTTCTAGACTCTCATGAGCAGCGTAATCAAATCCACGTTTTGCAGGGAATCAACTACCGTATCAGCCTCGTTGAGATTCTCTCGGCGATGTGTGTTGGTTACAGCCAGGCACTTCATACCGGCAGTTTTGGCAGCTTTCACTCCTAGGGGAGAATCTTCAATTACAGTACAATCGTTGGGTGTTGCTTGCAGTTTCTCGGCGGCCAAAAGATATATTTGGGGGCTGGGTTTGCTTTCGGATACTTCCTGACCGAAGACAATACAATTGAAAATTCCTGCCAAATTAAGCTCACCGAGGGCCAAATCGATATTTTCCCTGGGCGCTGAAGAGACCAAGCCCAGTCTAAAATTTCCCTTTTTGAGGGCATTGAGCAACCTTACTACGCCGGGAAACGGCTGGATGCGTCCTGTTGCCTTTCGTCGAAAAGCTTCTTCCTTTTCCTGTACCATGATCTTGACATCTCTTTCAGACAGCTCCTTGCCCATAATGCTGCCGATTATGAAGTCATTTCTGGTGCCGAAGAGATGGGTGAAATCCTCTTTGGTGAATTCTATACCCCTTACGGCGAAGGTTTCCTGCCAGGCAGCAAAGTGGAAGGAACAGGAATCGGAAATCACTCCGTCCATATCCCAGAGAATTGTCTTCTTTGATTGCCGGAACACGTAGAATAGGAAATTACCATCGGCTATGACTGTATTGTCCTTAAGGCTGAGCACTCCTTTAGCTTCTACGAGCCGTTTTGTCAATTTGGTGACCCAGGCAGATGCTTGGATGGGCTGATTGATGGGTGCTAATTGTTTGAATCTTATCTCGCTCTTGGCAGTAACGCCAAGCTCAATTCCATGGCAAAGCATGGCGTAAGCGGTGACTTCATCGAGGAGGCTATAGAGAATGCCGCCGTGAACGACGTTGTCCCAGCCTTGATGAAACTTCCCGGCCGTGAACTCCGCAGTGACTTTTTCTCCATCCTGAACAGGTTTCAGCTTTAGCCCTATTGGGTTCTCCTGGCTACAGGCAAAACAAAATTGTGCGGTATATTCAACATCCAATTTGGGAATTTCCATTTCTTTGTTTCCGTTGCTCCATTCGTGGTGATAAAAAAGGCGTTCTCTCTTTAGGCTTGGTTATATGAGGAGGGCGAAGGTATATTGGCTGCAGAGTGAGCAGGTCGTCGTGTTGTCCTTTGCTCAATTTTCGCCAACCTAACGTAGCCAAAGAACTAGCTCGGGATAGACTATTATTTTGGCAAATTATAGCTCGCCTGCCCAGATATTGTTGAATTTGCCTTGCTATGTCGGCGGGAATTTCACCGCAAAAAAGCGTTTTCTGCTTGGTGCGATGCCACAGAGTCTCAACTGAGGCCAGATTTTCTACCTCTAGGCATTGCCATTCATCATCTTTTTGCCGATAAACGGCAGTGGCTATTTCCTGGCGACCAGCCTTTTGAATGGCGCGCAGAGGCAGTCCAGTAAAAGCGAAGGGATAGGCTTCAGCTTCCAATGTGTTCACACCAAGCAAAGGAATATGTAGACTGAAAGCCAGTCCTTTAGCAGTGCCTATGCCGACTCTAAGTCCATTGAAACTCCCTGGGCCTTTAGCTACAACGATTGCTTCTATGGAGTCTAGCTCCACCTTGGCTTGTTGTAACAGGCAAACCAAATTCGGCAACAGTTCTATTGTATGGTTCTGTCTTGTTTGCCAGGTTAGCAGAGCCAGTATCTCACCTTTGTGAGATAAAGCAATGCTGACGATATTGGATGAAGTATCTATAGCTAGTTCCATGTCAGAAATCCAAATGTGAGAAGCAGAAACAAGAGTGCGAAATGAGAGAGCAAAAGTGAGGAAGTCTTGCATTTTTGGTTGTCATTTTGACCTTTGGTTTTCAAATTCTGCCCTGTTTAACACTTCGCATTTTGGGCCAAAATTCCCTCTCTTTTTTGAGTTGTTTTATCAGTTCATTGTAGCGCTCGCCTTGAGGTTTCAAGCGGATGGACCTTCCTGTCTGGGAGACAGGCACATAGTGTATGGAGATGAGGAGATTGTCCTGTGGCACTACCTGCAGTCCCTTTTCCGCCCATTCAACGACACAGACTCCATCGCCATAAAAGTAATCCTCCAGCCCGAGGTCACCAATTTCTTCAATGCAATTGAGACGATAAAAATCAATGTGGTATAGGGGAAGTCGGCCATGATATTGTCTAAGTATGACGAAAGAGGGACTGAAGGCATATTCTTTGACATTCAGGCCGCGAGCGATGCCCTGGACCAGACAAGTCTTGCCTGTCCCCAACTCGCCTGTGAGGAGGAAAACATCGGCCTTTCCAGCTAGTTTCCCCAAGTAACTTCCCAGAAGTTGAGTTTGTTCAGGGCTATGTGAATTCAACGTGAGAGACTGCATCTTTAAAGTGATCCCACCCCCCCTTTTTGTAAGGGATGATAGCTCCCTTGTTGTCCACGACAAGTACTCGTGTTGGCAACTTCTCTTTTGTTATATCACCTATTACGGTCACGGGACAGCTTAGGGCTTGCTTAGCTCGGGCGACGGTAGCCTTATCGGCGGTAAAAAGAAGCTCATAATCCTCTCCGCCAGATAGAGCCAGCTCCTGACTGTTTGAGAAATGTGCTGTGACTACGGGGTGTACTGGGACTTGTTCTATATTTATCTTAGCGTTGACTTTGCTAGATTCGCATATATGGTCGAGGTCAGCGACGAGTCCATCGCTTATATCTATAGCAGTCCTGACTCCTTGTTGGATTAGGATTTGTCCTTCTTTTACTCTGGGCATGGGCCTGAAGTGAGCTTGTCTCAGGATATTTCTTGCCTTGGGGTCTGAGATGGTTTTTCCCTTGAGCATTTCGAGGCCAGCCGCTGATAATCCGACGTATCCTGTGACGGCTATTTGCTCGCCGGGGGAAGCTGTTGACCGCTCAAGCATGGTTTTGCCTTTTGAGCAGCCTATGATTGTTACCGTGATGACTATATTGGGAGCGGTAGCGACATTACCCCCAACTATCGCTACTCCAAATTCCGTGGCCATATGCATGAAGCTGTTGATCAACTCGGAGATGTCTTTCACCTTCACTTGAGTGGGCAATGCCAGAGAAAGCAAGGCGTACTTGGGAATACCGCCCATGGCAGCTATGTCGCTTAGATTTACAGCCAGTGCTTTCCAGCCCAATTCCTCCCAGGTAATAGCGCTCAGGTCGAAGTGAACGCTCTGAACGAGAGTATCTGTAGTGGCTAACTGGATGCGATTACCACTTTGCCAGGCAGCGGCGTCATCACCAATGCCCAGCAACATCTCTCGCCATGGAGTACGCTCAGGATTTTCGTATCTGGCACTGGCGGTGCGTATGAGGTTAATTAGACCAAACTCTCCTAATTCAGACAGTCTCATCGCTGGAATTATAGCATTGGCCTGATTTGACATTCTAGCGCTCAGACATGGTATGTGGTTAGACCACAAGCCTTGTTGCCATTTTATTGCCTGTGGTATAAAATCTAGGGATGCATGACTACGAACTAGTAGCTATAATTAGTCCCGAGGTTGATGAGGACGAAGTGTCCAAAATTGTGGACAGGGTGACTGAGTCGATCAATAGCCGCGGTGGGGCGGTGGAAGAGATAAAAAATTGGGGAAAAAGAAAGCTAGCTTACCCTGTCAAGAAATTCGTGGAAGCTGATTATATTCTAGCTCACTTTAAGCTAATGCCAAAATCAGTCAGAGAACTCGAAAGCGAAATTGGCACTTTTGCCGATATTCTACGATATCTTGTGGTAAAGGTAGGTGATTGATATAGCAAGCTTAAGCAAAGTAATATTGGTTGGCAATCTCGGCTCTGATCCGGAGATGAGGTACACACCTAACGGAAAGGCAGTCACATCTTTCAATATAGCTACCAATCGTCGTTACACTACTTCTGCCGGAGAGAGCAAGGAAGAAACAGACTGGTTTAGAGTCAGCGTTTGGGGCAAGCAAGCTGAACAGTGCAATCAATTCCTAAGCAAGGGGAAGCAAGTTTATGTTGAGGGAAGATTGCACGCTCGCAGTTGGGAAGGACAAGATGGGCAGATGCGTACTAGCCTTGAGGTGACTGCAGAACGTGTACTTTTCCTTGGTAAGCGAGGTGCGGTGTCGCTTCCTGAGGGAGAGGAGATTGAGCCTGAAGATTTGCCCTTTGAGTAATAATAAAGGAGAGGAAATTTGGCTAATATTGGAAGAGTAACTGGAAGAGTAACTGGAAGAGTAAGAAGTACAAGGAACTTCGTCACCAGACCGGCAGTCTGTCCATTTTGTAAGGGGAGGATGACGATTGATTATAAAGATGTTTCTATGTTGTCTCGCTATATTTCCGGTCAGGGCAAGATTGTTTCACGACGAAGGAGTAGAACATGTGCCAAGCATCAAAGAGGCTTGGCACACGCCATAAAAAGAGCTCGTTATCTTGCTATGTTACCTTACGCACCAAAGCATGTTTGGAAAACAGGAGGCGTCGGCCTATCTCGTTCGACAGTTTGAAGAATGCCAAAGCGGACTTATCAACCAAAGAAGATTCCCCGGAGGCGCAGCTTAGGTTTTCGTGCCAGGATGGCGACTAGAGGTGGAAGACGCGTGCTTAGGGCAAGGCGTCTTAAGGGGAGGTATAGACTGACTCCGGTTTAGCTTTATCCTGTGAAAGGGCCTCATTTCTTAACTAATAGAGCACAATATACTTTGGTTTATCGACAAGGTAAAGTCTGGGCAGGTAGCTTGCTAGTAATGAAGGCGATGCCCAATGGCTCAAGTCTAAGCCGGTATGGTTTTTCCGTGACCAAAAAAGTAGGTAAAGCGGTGCGGCGTAACCGCCTGAAGAGATTGCTGAGGGAAATAATGAGGCTGCAGTCGCTAAAGCCGGGATGGGACATCGTGTTCATGGCTCGGTCTGTAGCCGTCAATACTGACTATCACCAGCTAGAGAGGGCAGTAAGTAAGCTTTTGGCTCGGGCGCAATTATTGGAGAGCAACGAGTGAATCGGATAGCCTTGGGGTTAATTAAGTTGTACCAGAACACAGTGTCGAGGGTTCTGCCTAATGTTTGTCGTTTCCAGCCAACATGCTCACATTACGCACTTGAGGCAATTAAAAAATATGGGTTTGCCCGAGGTAGCTGGCTGGCAGCCAAGAGGATAATTCGCTGCAATCCTTTCTCCGAAGGTGGATACGATCCCGTACCTGAGCTATAGAATGAAACAACGAAAAGCCTTGTTCCTCGCAGTAATCGCTCTTTTGCCGTTGGTGTTGGTCTCTTGCATCGGCGGGGGGCAGCCAGCAGGTGGATGGTCGGGGACCACAGTTTATGACGGCATTGTTTATGCGGGCACCATGGATGGCAGGGTGGTTGCCATAAATTCGTCAACTAGAAATCTAGAATGGTCTTATTCCACCACCCCGGTTACCGCACCCTCCAGCGGCTTATCATGTGGCCAGACATCTATTACTGCTATATATGGTACACCGGTTGTAGATAGAGATATGGTTTACATTGGCACCTATAGCGGTCAGGTTGTGGCATTGAACATGTTGGCTAGAAGGGAGAATTCGACCTTTCCTCAGCAAAGGTATGGTGAATGGGAGTGGGATTGTCCCATAGATAATGCAAAAAGCAATGCTATAGTAGCTGGCCTGTTAGTGCGCGAGGATGCCATATACGTAAGTAGCTCCAATGGCCGGGTGTATTCTCTGGATAAGGAATTCGGTGATTTAAATTGGGAATCAAAGGTCTTAGATGAAACGCATAGAAAGCTATGGACCTCCCCGGTAATTCAAGGTAATACTCTTTATGTCAATACCTACGATGGTCATGTCTATGCTTTGTCGTTAGAAACGGGGGAGTTATTGGACTGGTCTTTTGAATCAGAGGCAGGGTTTGTTTCTTCACCAGTGATTTACGAGGATATCATATTCTTGGGTTCGTTTGACCGCCGTCTTTGTGCGGTAACAATAGGCAGTGATGTGCCAATGTGGAAATTTCCCCAAGAAGAACCAGCCGGTAACTGGTTCTGGGCGTCTCCTGTAGTTAATGAAGGCATTGTCTATGCCGGCTGTCTCGATGGCAGGCTTTATGCTATTGAAGCAGAAACAGGGGAAAAGTCGTGGGAATTCGATACTGAAAGCCCCATAGTTTCCTCACCTGTTTTGATGGATAATCTACTGATAATAACTGATGAATCAGGCACTGTATATGTCTTTGACCTCAGCGCCGAGCTTGAGGATGAGGCAGTGCCGTTGAAAGCTATCTCAATTGGCGCTTCTGTTAGAGGTTCTTTCTGCGCCCAGGATGGTCTAGCTTATATTAGGGGCGAAGATAACTCGATATATGTTGTGGATATTGACAAAGGGGAAGTAAGTTGGAAGATTCCCTTGACTGCTAAAGAGTGAAGGTTGCGTCTGATGGGTCCCGGAGATATTTGGAATTTAATTATAGGCAACCCAGTACTTAATGTACTGATTGCCTTGAGCCATATTTTAGGTGGTAGCTTTGGCTTAGCAATCATTGCCCTTACCATTATCGTTCGTTTAATCTCCTGGCCTCTTACCAAGCGCCAGCTTAGTTCCACTAAGGCTTTGCAGGATATGCAGCCGAAGATTCAAGAATTGCAGAAGAAATATGGTAAAAATCAACAAAAGCTCCAGCAAGAGATGATGAAGCTTTACAAGGAAGCCGGGGTAAACCCTCTGGGTTGCTTATGGCCCATGTTGGTTCAGTTTCCTATCTGGATCGCCCTCTATCAGGCTATTATGAGGGCTCTAGCTACCACGCCGGAGAACTTGCTTGATCTAGCCGGGCGTCTTTATTCCTGGGGGACAGTGAATCAGGCGATTCCTCTGAATAGCTACTTCTTGGGGCTTGACTTGGGAGGCCAGGGTAATATTGTATTGGCAATCCTAGTTGGCGGCACAATGTGGGTACAGCAAAAGATGACCCAAGCACCATCTGTTGACCCTAGGCAAGCGTCCACAAGCAGGATAATGTTGCTGATGATGCCCATTATGTTTGGGTTGCTGAGTTTGAGCTTTCCCGCTGGTTTAGGTCTCTACTGGGCTGTTTCCAGTGTAATTGGTATCATAGCCCAATATTTCGTCACTGGGGGCTGGGGTTACCTTAAGCTGCGTTCTCCATCCGAACCGATGCCAGTCAAGAGAAAATGAACTGCCATTGTAGAGACGATCGTAGATTCTGTTAGTAACGAAGCAAATTGTCAAAGGGGAATCGGACTATGGAAGTGATTGAGATAACAGCTGGGACAGTAGAACAGGCGATAGAGAAAGCAGAAGCGCAGCTGGGGCTAAGTCGTGACCAGTTCAAGGTGGAGGTTATCAGGGAAGGAAGGTCGGGGATCCTGGGAGTGGGGGGGAGAGAAGCTGTGATTAGAGTGAGCTCAACAACTTTGCCTGAAGAGGATGTGGTCAGCCGCGTGACAGAGATCCTAGATACGTTGCTTGGATTAATGGGCGTGCAAGGCAAGGTTCAAGTGCTATCAGATGAGTCGCCTTTAGCGTTGAATATCGAGGGTGACGATCTGGGCATTTTGATTGGGCGGCGAGGTCAGACTGTGGTTGCCCTGGAGTACGTTACGAAGCTAATAGTAGTCCAGCGGCTGAAGGCTTGGCTACCGTTGACAATTGACGTCGGGGGTTACAAGAAACACCGTCGTGATTCATTGCAGAAATTGGCCTTGTATTTAGCTGAGCAGGTCAAATCAAGACGCCGTGCCGTGCCTATGGAACCGATGCCTGCGGACGAACGTCGTATTATTCACTTGGCTTTGGCTGATCATCCTGATGTAACGACTCAGAGCATAGGTGAGAGGGAGAATAGGAAGGTAGTTATCTTGCCAAGAGAAGGCTAGCCATGTTTCGAGAGGTCAGCAGCAAGATCAACTTCGTTCAACTGGAAGAAGATATCCTTCGCTTCTGGAAAGAGCAGGGAATTTTCGACGAGAGCATCAAGATAAGAAAAGAGGGACCACATTACGCCTTTTACGAAGGCCCACCTACAGCTAATGGCAGCCCGGGAGTTCACCATGTGCTATCTCGTCTATATAAGGACGCTGTTTGCCGGTACAAGACGATGAAGGGTTATCATGTGCCACGAAAGGCAGGGTGGGATACCCATGGTTTGCCTGTTGAGTTGGAGGTGGAGAACTCTCTTGCCCTTACCAGTAAGGCTCAGATTGAGGAATATGGAGTGGCTCGATTCAATGACCGTTGTCGCCAAAGCGCTTTCAAATATATTAAAGAATGGGAAGCCATGACTGAGCGCCTTGGCTGCTGGTTGGATATGGAGCATCCTTATATAACATTAGATAATAGCTATATTGAATCCTGCTGGTGGATAACGAAACAGCTATGGGAAAAGGGCTTGATTTATCAAGGCTACAAAGTAACGCCACATTGCGCCAGGTGTGGCACATCCCTTAGCTCTCACGAGGTGGCTTTAGGTTACCGAGATGACGCTGAAGATCCATCGGTTTACATAAAGTTTAGGGTGGAACCATCACCAATATCTGAGACTGCCAAGCAAAAGAGACTCTATGAACTCTCAGGCGGTAAAGCAACTTATTTACTCGCGTGGACGACCACGCCATGGACTCTGCCGGGCAATACGGCTTTGGCGGTTGCACCAGATGCCGACTACGCTGTGGTGAAGGTAGATGATGGATACCTCATTCTGGCCGATGCTCTGCTTGAGCAGGCAGGGTTAAGTGGATATAAAGTGGTAAAGGAGGTGAAAGGTAGCGATTTGGCAGGGGTACACTATGAACCCTTATACAACAATATTGACATTCGTTACGTCAAGGGAGATGAGAAAGCTTATCGTGTTATTGAGGGTGATTTTGTGTCCCTGGAGGAGGGGACGGGAATTGTACACATAGCCCCGGCTTATGGTGAGATAGACTTTGAAGTAGGCGAGAGGGAGAATCTACCACTCGTTCATACTGTGGAATTGAATGGGACGGTAACGACTAATCTAGTGACAGGTTTTACACCTAAGGCACGGGAATATATTCAGAGAAGTGAAGCTCCAGTAACTCTTCGGCCAGCACGAGGGAAGCTGGATTTACCAGGTGCAGGCAAATTTGTCAAAGATGCAGATAAAGATATTATTGATAATTTGAAGTCTCGTGGCCTGCTCTTCCGCAGTGAGAGGATTACCCACACCTACCCTTTCTGCTGGAGGTGTCAGTCACCTCTTCTCTATTACGCCAAGCAGACCTGGTACATCAGGACAACAGGAGTGAAAAAAGAACTTATCTCTGGCAACGCCGAAATAAACTGGTACCCCGATTATATTAAGCATGGCCGTTTTGGCGATTGGCTGGAGCACAACGTTGATTGGGCTTTTTCCCGGGAGAGGTATTGGGGGACTCCGCTCAATATATGGTGCTGTGAAGCTTGTGGCACCTCTGAATTTCCTACTTATGAATGTGTCGGCAGCTTGGATGAATTAAGGGCACAGTCAAATCTCAGCGGCTTAACAGCAGCCTTGGATTTACACCGCCCTTATGTAGATGAAATTACCTTCGCCTGTCCTAAATGTGGTGGCAGGATGCAGCGTGTTCCCGAGGTAATTGATTGTTGGTTTGACTCGGGAGCTATGCCTGTAGCCCAATGGCATTATCCTTTCGAGAATGAAGATAAGTTTACGCAGAATTTTCCGGCCGATTTTATTTGCGAGGCTGTGGACCAGACTCGAGGCTGGTTTTACAGCTTACATTCTATATCTACTCTACTTTTCAACCGTCCTTGCTTTAAGAATGTCATCTGCCTAGGACACGTTGTCGATGCTCAGGGTGAGAAAATGAGCAAGTCCAAGGGCAACGTAATCGATCCCCGGGCTGTGATTAATAATTATGGTGCAGACGCTCTAAGGTGGTATATGCTGGTTTCTACTCCGGGAGAAGATAACCATCGTTTCTCCACTAAGATGCTTGAAGAGACAATACGTAAATTTTTCCTTACTTTGTGGAATACGTATTCCTTTTTTTCCCTTTATGCCAATATCGATTGCTTTATTCCCCAGCCCTTGACGGTTGATAGCGATCAGCCAAAAGCTTTCACGGAGCTGGATAGGTGGATTATTTCCGAGCTTAATCGGCTGGTGAGCGAGGTTTCCAAATTGATGGACGGCTATAATCCCACTTCTGCGGCACGCAGAATTGAGGGATTTGTGGATAATCTCTCTAACTGGTATGTGAGAAGAAATCGCCGCCGATTCTGGAAAAGTGAGAACGATGCTGACAAACTGGCTGCGTATACTACGTTATATCGATGTCTCGTGACCTTGTGTCAATTGCTGGCTCCCTTCGTGCCGTTTATTGCTGAGGAGCTCTATCAGAATCTGTGTCGCGCCGTTGATCCTAGAGCCAGAGAAAGTGTTCATCTGACTGATTTTCCGGTAGCGGATCAGGCGGAAATCAATGACAGGCTGAATAGCAATGTTGAGCTAGCTATGAAAATATCCAGCTTGGGCAGGGCAGCACGGGCTAAGGCGGGGATTAAGGTGCGCCAGCCATTGGGTAAAGCCGTGGTCAATGTGGGAGCCGAAGGGGAGAAGAAAGCCTTGGAGAGTTTAGCTACCGAGGTAATGGAAGAGATAAATGTTAAGCAACTCGTTATATTGGGTGAAGCAAAAGAAGGAGAGGAATCCCGATGCCATCCGGACATGCCAGATTACAGCGTGGCTAACGACGCTAAGTATTGGGTGGCCGTAAGTATTGAATTACCCCCCGAGCTAATTGCCGAGGGAGTAAGTAGAGAGCTTGTGCGGCATCTTCAAAATATGCGTCGCAATGCCAAGTTTGACATCACCGACCACATCATTACCTATTATCAGACAAAGGAACCATGCATCAAGCAAGTAATAAATGCTTTTGCCGACTATATTAAACAGGAGACCTTATCTCAGGAGCTTATCAATGGTTTACCTCCTGATGGGACCTATGGTGAGAAACACCGCATCGCGAATGGCGAGGTCTCTTTGGCAATCAAACAGGCGAATGCTAAACAAACCTCGTGAGGGTTGCCCGCCAACGAATCAGTGAAAAGTAGCGACAATACCGCTCATCCTGAGCTTGTCATGCCACGAACAATCTTTGGATAGCCCGATCAAGGGCTTGTGGCAGGACCTAGATTAAGGGAGCCAACTAGTGAAAGTCTTTTGGGTCTACATACTAATGTGTGCTGACAAGAGTTATTATATTGGTCATACGGATCATTAGAGAAGCGTCTGTACGAGCATGAACAGAACGTGTTCAGGTGCTATACATCCAAAAGACTTCCCGTAAGGCTCGTCTACTCTTGTGAATTTCAGACTCGGGAGGATGCGCTGGCCAGAGAGAGGCACATAAAGGGATGGTCACGCAGGAAGAAGCAAGCGTTGGTTGCTGGAGATTGGTCCAGGTTTCTTGCTTATTCAAAGAGTAAGGCAAATCACCTCTCGACAAGCTCAGGGCGAACGGGATGAAAACTATTTTGGAAATAAATCCAAATGTGAGCTCACGGCTATTAATACCTACTAAGTGACTGAGGGCCTACAGATATGGTTTGGCATTTCGTAGCTAGTGCCTGGCTTGTCCTTTAAGCAAGCTTGTCCTAGGAGGTCGGGCGTTCTACCAGTCGGGCTGAAGTTGTTTTCGTATCCTCGCCTCTGACAAAGACTATTTCCACCTCTTCGCCAATCTCGCTGCCCCGAATAGCTCGCATGAGCTCGGCAACATTGTTTATTTCTTCGTCCTGAAAGCGGATAATGACATCGCTCGTCCTCAATCCCGCAGATTCTGCAGGGCTGCCATCAACCAGTTCTACAATAAGCGCTCCCCTGTCCACAGACAGGTTCATGACCGCAGCCAGCGAAGGGTCCACGCTATACAATCCTACTCCCAGCCACGGATAAGTCACGTGACCATAGCGAACTAAATCCTCGATGATAGGCTTAGCCGCATCGCTGCTGATGGCATACCCTATACCTTCTACCTCAGACGCGACTATCTTAACGCTATTAATCCCCATCACCTCACCAGACATGTTCACCAGTGGGCCGCCGCTGTTGCCGGGATTGATTGCTGCCGTGGTTTGAATCAAACCCAAAAGCGTATTTCCTTCAACGTTCACAGATACATCCAGGCGGCTAACTATCCCCTCGGTCGCCGTTATTCCTTCTCCTAGGGCATTCCCAATAGCTAGCACCCACTCGCCAACCGATAGGGAGTCTGAGTCGCCCCAGTATGCATAGGACAGATCTGTAGCATCCACCTTTATTACGGCGAGGTCAGATAAGGCGTCAGCGCCCACTATGTTCGCGGGGAAAGTCCTGCCGTCGGTCAGCTCCACATATATGCTCTGGGCATCCTCGACTACATGGTTGTTGGTGGCAATGTATCCCTTATCATCGATGACTATTCCAGACCCAGCCACGGATTCTGTATACTGACGACCGAAGAAATCAGAGGTGACCAGCTCCGTTGTCACCGAAACCACCGAGGGCATCACCTTACTGACTACGGGGCGAAAATCGGGCAAAGGAGTAGCTGGCTCATTCTCTGATGGGAAGGTCCAGTCGGGATTAGTGTGCTGGGCTGTGCTATTAGACTGTGGCGGGCTAGATGGCGGGGAAACAAATAGAGTCGATACGGCCCAGCCACCAACAGACAGCGTCAACGTTGCCACTATTACCACAGCCACAATGTGCTTTCTAGACATTTTTCGTTAACTTAGTATAGCATTGCCGACTTTCTTAATAGAAATCTTTGCCCGAATTCAGGACACGGGATGTCAAATCATTTGAACACAGCAGACTTGACAATTCGAAATGGCACCTTCTATAATGAAAAGAGACTCAGGTTTGCTCCGCCTTTTAGGATCAACTTACAAGATTTGGCTTTCTCTATATTCTTGTAGTAAGCAGTGAGTAAGTATATTTTCGTTACTGGCGGCGTAGTTAGTTCTGTAGGCAAGGGAATCTCAGTAGCCTCTATCGGCGGAATATTGAAAAGCCGCGGTATATCTGTCTCGGTGCAGAAGCTTGACCCTTACCTGAACGTTGACCCCGGGACGATGTCCCCTTTCCAGCACGGTGAAGTGTTTGTTACTCAAGATGGTGCTGAGACTGATTTGGATCTAGGACATTATGAAAGATTCATTGGAGTGGAGCTGACCCAAGCTTCCAACGTGACTTCGGGTCAGGTTTATTCTTCCGTCATTGCTGATGAGAGGCGAGGAGATTTTCTGGGAGGTACAATTCAGGTGGTTCCCCACGTAACCAACGAAATAAAAAGACGGATAAGGAAAGTGGCCGAAATATCTCAGGCTGAGATAGTTATCGTTGAAGTTGGCGGCACCGTGGGAGATATTGAAGGGCAACCTTTCCTCGAAGCCATAAGGCAAATGAGAAAGGACGAAGGCAGAGACAATGTGTTATATATTCATGTCACCTTTCTACCACATATCGCTGCCACTGATGAACTGAAGACCAAGCCCACTCAACATAGCGTGAATGAACTCAGGAGAATTGGTATTCAACCCGATGCTATACTGTGTCGCAGCGATAAGGAAATATCCGGAGGGATCAGGGATAAAATATCGCTGTTTTGTGACGTAGATAAAGAAGCGGTTATCTCTCTGGTTACCAGCGACACGATTTACGAAGTGCCGTTACTGCTTGAGGATGCCGGGCTAGGAGAATTCATAGTTCGCCGATTGGGATTAAGAGCTGAGAAGAGCAATTTAGAGGAATGGCGGGCCATGGTAGCCAAGCTGAAAGCTCCTAAAGAACCTGTAACCATTGGATTAGTTGGTAAATATGTGGGGCTGCGAGATGCCTATTACTCGGTGCGGGAGGCATTATGCCATGCAGCATTGGCTCACAATCGCACAGTGAAAATAGAGTGGTTGGATTCGGAGCAAGTGGATGGCATGGCCGATGATAAACTGAGGCAAGTTCAGGGTATAATTGTTCCTGGTGGCTTTGGTTATCGAGGCATTGAAGGCATGGTAAAAGCCGCCAAGTTTGCCCGAGAAAGAGAAATCGCTTACTTGGGTTTATGTCTGGGGATGCATATTATGGTCATCGAGCTTGGGCGTCATGTTTTTCATACCGACAAGGTGAATTCCACTGAGTTCGATGCTGCTAGTGCCTATCCTGTAATTGACCTCCTCCCTGAACAGCATAGCGTGGAGGAAAAGGGAGGGACTATGAGGCTTGGGACTTATCCTTGTCATCTGGTAGCAGGAACAGCAGCGGCTCGCGCTTATGGGGTCGAAGTAGTCTATGAAAGGCATCGCCACCGTTATGAGTTCAACAATGATTTCCGGCAGCCATTGGAAGAAGCCGGTATTGTAGCGTCTGGGTTATCCCCCGATGGAAGGCTAGTGGAAATCACTGAATTGCGGGACCATCCTTGGATGCTTGGGTGCCAATTTCACCCTGAGTTCAAATCTCGTCCCGATTCTCCTCACCCGCTATTTATGGGGTTCATTGGGGCCGCCAAGGAAACGCTTATTGAGGGTGCTCAGACAAGTCTACCGTTGAATTGAGAAGATGAGGATATTCTTAGATACTGCCAACATAGAGCATATTCGCCATGGAGTCAGACTGGGGGTGGTGACGGGGGTGACCACCAATCCCAGTCTTGTATCGAAGGAAGGCAAAGTTGATTACCGAAAGTTGGTCGAGGAAATCTGTGCTATTGTTCCTGGCCCAGTATCTACCGAGGTGCTAGGCCAGGATGTTAAAACAATGGTGACTGAGGCCAGGGAAATAGCGAAATGGGCGGACAATGTGGTGGTCAAGATACCGGCTAGCCCTGAGGGAGTGGAGGCTACATCGGCGCTAGCTAAGGAAAACATAAAGGTGAATTTCACCTTATGTTTCACATTGAACCAGGCTTTACTGGCGGCGGAAGCAGGAGCCAGGTTCATAAGCCCTTTTGTAGGCAGATTGGATGATATTGGTGAGGATGGCATGAGGGTAGTGGCTGACATTGTGGAATATCTGGATTATTATCAGCTACCCGCTCAGGTTATCGCCGCGAGCATAAGACATCCTCAGCATTGTCTGATGGCAGCTAAGGTTGGTGCTCATATCGCCACAGTGCCCTACGAGGTGTTGCTACAAATGATGCGACACCCTCTGACAGATATAGGTATTCAACGTTTTAGGGATGACTGGAATAAGGTGATGGCGAGAGAGGAACTATTGTGAAAACCCCGTAAGATTGTGTCGACGAAGTCGGGATAAAAAGAAACGGCACTTGGAAAGAGGTCACTATGTCAACTATGGCAGAACTAGAAAGCAAAAATCGAGATGAACTGGAGGCGATAGCCAAGGAGTATGGCATCGCGGGATACACTACCTTGAAGAAGCCCGACCTTGTCTATCGCATCTTACAAGCAGAAGCACAGCAACAAGGAAATATATTCATAACAGGCGTCTTAGAAACCATCAGCGAGGGCTACGGCTTCTTGCGACAAGACACATTCCGGCGTGGTGGCAATGATGTCTACGTATCAAATTCTCAGATACGGCGTTTCAACCTAAGAGATGGTGATGCTGTTTCTGGTCAAGCTAGGCCTCCTAAGGAAGGCGAGAAGTACTATAGCTTGCTTAGAGTAGACAGCATCAACGGACTTGACCCCGAGTTAGGAAGAACACGCCGCAATTTCGGTTCGTTAACGCCGACTTTTCCAGATAAGATCATCAACCTGGAAACGACTTCGGATGAGATATCGACCCGTCTAATCAATCTGGTGGCGCCTATAGGTCGGGGACAAAGAGGTCTAATTGTATCACCGCCGAAGGCAGGCAAGACTGTGCTTCTTCAGAAAATTGCCAACGCCGTCACGACTAATTACGGTGATATTCACCTCATGGTTTGCCTTATCGGAGAAAGGCCCGAAGAAGTCACCGATATGAAGAGGTCAGTTAAGGCCGAGGTTATTGCCGCTACCTTCGATGAACCTGTGGAAGCCCAGACTCGAGTGGCGGAATTGGCATTGGAGAGAGCCAAAAGGCTGGTAGAAATGGGCACAGATGTGGTTATACTCCTTGATGGCATTACCAGACTTACAAGAGCTTACAATTTGGCCTTACCTCCTAGTGGGCGTACTCTGTCTGGCGGCATTGACTCAACGGCGTTGCATCCTCCTAAGCGATTCTTCGGCACTGCTCGTAACATCGAGGAAGGGGGAAGTCTAACCATTATTGCCACTTGCCTCGTGGATACCGGCAGCCGTATGGACGAGCTAATATATGAAGAGTTTAAGGGAACAGGTAACATGGAACTTCACCTGGATAGGAAACTGTCTGAGCGCAGAGTCTTCCCGGCTATAAATATTATGCCCAGCGGCACAAGAAGGGAAGAACTTTTGTTGGATGAGAATACCTTGAAACAAGTGTGGTTGCTCAGGCGTGTGGTCAATATGATAGATAGCGACTCACCTAATCATGGTGAGGCTACACAAAGAATCCTGGAACGGCTAGCTAAGACAAAGAATAACGCTGAATTCTTGGCCACTCTATCTAAGGACATGTAAGTCAAGACTAACGCCTAACCTGTCACACGGAATGAAGTGAAAATACGAAGCGGTCCCAGTTGGCTGGACAAATTCAAACTAGGGGTTAAGACGAAACTGGGCATGAATGTTTTCCTCTGTGGCAGTTGTAAGTGGAACTGGAGGAGCGCTTGTCATCGCCAGGAGCGCCCGAATGCTACTTGGTGCCCTGATTACATGAAGAAGGGCAAGTGACTGAATTCCTGGTTGATGCAAGGGCAAGCAAACCGGCAAAGCCTAGAAAGCGACAACATGTCAGCTCTTGGAAACGCTGTTATTTAAGCTGATCCCTTGAAAAGTCGAGAGCCCTTCTGGCTACGATAAGCATATTAATCTGCCCGGTTCCTTCAAAGATATCGTTTATCTTGGCGTCGCGCATCCATTTCTCGAGCAAATACTTTCGAGAATAACCTAGTGGACCCATGATCTCAACTGCTTTCTGGGTGATTTTAGTGACAGCGAGGCCAGCTTTTGCCTTAGCCATTGACGCCTCCAGGTTGTTGGGCTGAAACTGGCTCATCATCCAAAGGGCCCGCAGAGTAAGGAGCTTGGCTGCCTTATAATTCGCTTCCATTTCCATCATGTCTCGTTCTAGCGCAATGAGCTTCTGTCTGGGAACGCCGTAGCGTATCTTTATGCCCTCCTTTTCGAGTGTTTCCTTGACAAAATCCAAGGCAGCACGCCCAACGCCGATGGCCATGGCCGCCACAATAGGTCGTGTCGCATCAAAAGTTGCCATTGCGCCTTTGAAACCCTTGGTCTCGGATTTATCTACCTTTTTGATCTCTGGGCTGCCCAGTATGTTTTCAAAAGGAATACGGCAATTATCGAAAATGAGAGTAGCTGTATCACTGGCTCTGATTCCCAGCTTTTTCTCGAGCTTTTCTACTCTCATTCCTGGGGTTCCGGCCGGCACCACAAAAGATTTCATCCCGGCTCGTCCCGCCGATTTGTCCACTGTTGCCCAGACTACCACCAGGCCGCCGGGATTTTCTGCGGCACGTTTCCCCCAGGTGACGAAAATTTTCTCACCGTTCAACACCCACTCGGCACCATCACGTGTAGCGGTAGCGGTGATGGCAGAGGTATCCGAGCCGCAACTGGGCTCTGTCATTGCCATGGCACCCCATTTCGGTTCTCCTTCATTGAAGCTGCCTAGAAAACGTTGCAGCTGCTCTTTTGTGCCCGAGGCGAAGATAGCGGCACCTCCAAGTCCCGGACCCGGAACACATAAGAAAAGACCCGCGTCTCCCCAGCACAGCTCTTCGATTCTGAGAGATGCTGTTACATCCAGACCAAGGGCCAATGTCCCCTTGTTTCTTTCTCCCCACGTCTTGTCAATTAGTTCCTGTGGGCTTTCGTGTTCATGTTCATCGTAATGACGGCTTATGGGCCGAAATAGCTCTTTGGCAAACTCGTGGGCTATATCTATTGCTTCCTTTTGTTCTTGAGTCGGTTCAAAATCTATCATTACGGAATACCTCCTTTCATACTGTGGCCATGCCATCAAAAGTGGTGAATCCGCGGCCGTTCCTCAACCAAAGCTCCACCGGGTGCTCGCGAACATAACCGTGCCCGCCCAGTATCTGTACAGCACGGTCAGTTACCATTAAAACCATGTCGTCAGCATATGCTTTTGCCAGTGCTGCCTCTTTAGTCGCCTCGTCCTTTCGGTCTAACTTCCAGGCAGCCTCCCATGTCATTAGTCTGGTAGCATCGATTTCAATTGCCATCTCCGCCAACATGAAGGCGATTGCTTGGCGAGAGGCAACGGGCTCTCCGAAGGCAACTCGCTCCCTGGCATAATCCCTCGAGTATTCCATAGCAGCCTTGGCTACCCCTACAGCCATTGCCGACAGTGCCACCCGTGAAGAATTCATGATACGGCTAAAATCGCATCCCTTCTCACCCCCCAACCGGTCTTCCTTAGCAATGCGGCAGTTTTTCAGGGTAATCTCATACGTGGCTAGAGCTTTTATGCCCATATTCTTCTCCCGCTCGCCGACTTGAAGCCCCTTCGTACCTTCTTCGATGATAAAGCCTTGGCTGCTGCCATTTTCTGCTGCATAGACAAGGAACAAGTCAGCTTCAGCAGCCAGAGGCACATAACATTTCTCACCATTGAGAACATACTCCTTGCCCTCGAGTCGCGCAGTAGCTAACAAAGAACAAGGGTCAAAACCGAATCGTGGCTCGATGAGTGCGGCGGTCGCTGCCTTGTACTTCTCGCCACAGAAGAAGGGCAAGTATTTCTTTCTCTGTGTGTCCGTACCCATTTCGAGGATCGGATAGGCAAACAGAGCTGGGCAGAGAGCGTGCATTGTTATTGAAAGGTCACCCCAGGCCAGTTCCTCTGCTATCAACGAACCCGTGATAGCAGAGCGCTCCCCGCCAGGTCCGCCGTAAGCCTCGGGTATGCTGCTAGAGGTGAGTCCCATCTTCCAGGCAGTGTCTATGACACCCTCAGGAATCGTCCCGTTTTCATCACATTGCCGATAGATTCTGCGAATTTCATCGTTGGCAAACTGCTTTGCCATGCTCACAATCATTTGCTGTTCTTCTGTTGGGCTGAACGAAATCATGTTACGCTCCTTTCAATAGCCATCCCTTGCCTACAACACAGCCGTGTCTTGAACCTTCGTGTTCCGGCATCAGCACAGTATTCGCTCAATGATTTCCGCGGACGCCGTATTATAATTGGTATGAGAAAAGATTTCCAGAGGTCTATGTTGGTAATAACCGCGTAACGGAAATGTGAGACTAGAGAGCAGCCCTAGCATCGCGTCCGGGCTCGGATGGTCATTTGGAGCAAATTGAGGAAGCTGTCACCCTTGTCGGCGACCGAATTCATTTCGACTCTTCAGAACGATACCACTAAAGGCTCTCTTACACCTGATTGACATTAAAGCTGACACCTTCTAAAATCAAGAAGGTAAGTAAACCATACCACGAGAGTTCTGCAATCTTTGTTTGAATTGGATTTGTTGGGAGCCTTCAAGAAGTCGTAGGACTCATTGGAGTTAACTTAGTAAGTGACTGGTGACGAACTCAGGCAAGCGTTTCTGAATTTCTTTGAAGACAGGGGACACAAGGTTATCCCCGGTTCCTCTCTGGTGCCTCACAAAGACCCGACTTTGCTGCTGACCAGCGCTGGCATGGTGCAAATCAAGCCATACTTTCTGGGATTAGAGACCCCACCTAGCCAGCGATTGGCTTCCTGCCAGAAATGCTTTCGGACCACTGACATAGATTCGGTGGGCGATAGCAAGCACCTCACATTCTTCGAAATGCTTGGCAATTTCAGTGTGGGGAACTATTTTAAGAGAGAAACTATTTCCTGGGCCTGGGAATTTGTTGCCAGGTATTTGGGGTTGCCCGAGGAGCGGCTCTGGATAACCATTTACCATGACGATGATGAAGCCTTCGCCTATTGGCGGCAAATTGGTGTTCCTGTGGAAAAGATATTACGATTCGGAGAAAAGGATAATTTCTGGGGGCCTGTTGGCGATTCTGGTCCGTGTGGACCATGCAGCGAGATTCATTATGACCTTGGTGAAGAGCTTGGCTGTGGTAAAGCTGAATGTAAGCCTAATTGCGATTGCGGTCGCTTCTCCGAGATATGGAACCTGGTATTCACCCAGTACAATCAAGACCAAAGTGGACGACGCACTCCTTTACCCAAACCGAACATTGATACCGGTATGGGACTGGAGAGGACTTTGGCTGCTATCCAGGGCAAATCCTCCCCTTATGAAACAGATTTGTTTTCCCCTTTGGTGGGCCACATTTGCCGCTTGTCCGGGAAAAAGTACGGTCGGGACGAGAATACCGACCGGGCCATTAGAATTGTGACTGAGCACTCACGCGGCATTGCCTTTCTCATTGCTGCTGATGTTAGACCTGACAACGTGGGGAGGGGATATGTCCTGCGGCGAATACTCAGGCGGGCTTCGCTCTTCGGCAGGAAACTGGGATTGAATGACCCTTTCCTTAATGAAATGGCTGAAGTTGTCGTTAGCACGATGAGCCACATATATCCTGAGCTTATGGCTAATCAAAGCCTGATTAGCGAGGTAGTTAGAGTTGAAGAGGAAAAGTTCGTTACTACCCTAGATACCGGACTTAACTTGGTGGAAAAGCTCATTGGCGAAGCTTTAGCTCAAAGGAGAGAGGGGCTAACAGGCGAGGAGGTATTCAGGCTTTACGATACCTATGGCTTTCCCCCGGAGCTGACCGCCGAGATTGCCCGAGAAAAAGGCCTATCTATAGACTGGGAAGGGTTCCAGGCTGAAATGGAGAAGCAAAGGGAAAGAGCCAGGGCCAGCCAAAGGGTCGTCACGGGGAGTGTTCATATGAGAGGGAAAGGCAAGCTAAAGGTTAAGGCTACGGTCACACATAAGCAAACACGTTTTGTTGGCTATCAAAAATACAGCTCTAGGTCAAAGGTTCGCGATTTGATAACTAACGAATGCTCTGTGCGAAGTGTGGGTGAAGGTAGTGAAGTTGACGTGATACTTGATAAAACACCCTTCTATGGTGAAATGGGTGGGCAAGTAGGCGATAGAGGTGAAATCAATAGCCAGGAGGGAAAGGTAGTCGTCACAAATACACTTAGAACTCATTCAGATGCGATAATACATAGAGGAAAAGTGGTTGAAGGGAGCATATCTATCGGCGATGAAGTGGAAGCCAAAGTTGATGTCGCCCGCCGCCTGGATATCGCCCGCAACCACACCGCCACCCATCTCCTCCAGGCTGCTTTAAGGCAAACATTGGGCAACCGTGTTTATCAAAAAGGCTCGTTAGTAGAGCCTGAAAGGTTTAGATTTGACTTTTCCCATATGGCTTCCATAACTGAGGAAGAGCGCGAGAAAATTCAGCGACAAGTTAACGAATGGATACGCCAGAACCTGGAAGTGAAGGCAAAGACACTTCCTTATGCGGAGGCTGTCGCTGAGGGTGCTATTGCTCTATTTGAAGAGAAGTATGGAGAAGAAGTTCGGATGTTGACAATCGGGGAGCCAGCGATGAGCAAGGAGCTGTGTGGCGGCACTCACGTAAAGTCAAGCGGGGAGCTTGGCATGTTTCTGATTACCGGTGAAAGCAGCATCGGCACAGGACTGCATCGTATTGAAGCCATAACGGGAAGAGAAGCTGAATATCTAATTGAATCTCGGTCAGCTGCCTTACAACACATAGCCAAAGAAGTGGAAGGCTCGCTCGAAGAAGTCCCTGACAAGGTGAAAGCATTGATTGGCGAGCTGGAAGCAGAGCGCAAGAAGGGACTTTTGCTGGAAAGGGAACTGTCGCGCAGAATAGCGGAGGATTTGCCTGGGCAAGCGGAGCAGGTGAGCGGTGTGACAGTTCTGGCTGCCAGGGTGCCACCATTGACCATGCCTATCCTCAGGGAAATGGGCGATATATTGCGAGACAGGTTAAAGAGCGCCATAGTGGTTTTGGCTACGGTTTACAACGGTAAGCCCAGCTTTTTGGCCATGGTGACTCCTGACCTGGTGGCTAGGGGACTTCATGCCGGCGACATCATCGACCAGGTGGCCAAGGTTGCCGGCGGAGGTGGTGGTGGCAAGGCCGCCATGGCTCAAGCCGGCGGTAAGGATGCAAGTAAGGTTGACGAGGCTTTGAAATTAGCCAAAAGTGTCGTTGCCAGCCGAGTCTCTTCTCACTGAAGGAAATAAGAAAATCAAGAAGCGAGAGTCAGAATGACAAATGGGAAAGTCGGAAATCGGTTTTTGACTTTTTGAGGTGTAATCTTGATTCTTGATCTTAAATTGTTGATTTCATTGGCGGTGAGCCTGAAATGCGTATCTTAGGGCTAGATGTTGGGGATATGAGAACGGGGGTGGCCATAAGCGATCCACAGGGGATTCTAGCTACTCCACTAACTGTCCTTGCTAGTAGAGACGAAAACGCGCTCATAGCAGAAATTCTCACGCTTGTGGGGCAGCACAAAGTGGAGCGTGTTGTGGTTGGTTTGCCTCGCCGGCTAAGCGGCGACTTGGGGAAACAAGCTAATAAGGTGACAGCTTTCGCCGACAAATTGTCAGCGCAGGCAAAGCAAAGCGATCTTGACCAGCTCGATGTACAGCTATGGGATGAACGACTTTCTACCAAAGCTGCCCAACGCTTGAAGACGAAGGCTGATGGCAGGGGAAGCAAACTGCGTCCCGGGGCAAAACGAGGAGCCAGGAATCACGGCTTCTCGGCTAAAGCCGGGGTAGATGCCATAGCAGCCGCCTATATTCTCGAGGGTTTTCTGGATAGCCAGCATTCGGGCGATGCCGAGGAGTCTTAGGCAATGTCCAGATACATAGGCCTCATCGGTTATCCTCTCAGGCATTCTGTTTCTCCTTATTTCCAGCAGGCAGCTCTGGATTATTATGGACTTGATATTCGCTACGAAGCTTGGGAGACAAGCCCGGCCGAGCTTCCGGACATAGTGAGGAATTTGAGAAAACCTCAAAACATTGGAGCTAACGTAACTGTTCCCTATAAAGAGACAGTCTTACCCTTATTAGATGGAATTGATGACCTGGCACGTTCAATTGGTGCTGTCAATACCATAGTCAAAAAAGATGATAGGCTTCTGGGTTCCAATACTGACGCCTACGGTTTTATTGAGGCACTAGATAAGGAAGGGCACCTTGACCCTGAGGGAAAGCAAGTCATCATGTTGGGTGCTGGCGGGGTGGCCAGGGCAGTGACTTTTGTTCTGGTGCAAAGAAAAGTGGCTTCACTGGGCATTTCTGATGGTATCTTTGAGCGAGCCAGTACATTGGCCGAAAATTTGGTCAGGTATATTAAAGAAGCTTCACCGAGCTCGAAGGATTGGGAGGCCAGTATCAGTGCATTTCAGTGGCAGAATCTAGGCTCAGCCGGAACTTTTGTCGACTGCGATTTAATAGTCCATTGCACCACAATAGGAATGAAGGACAGTCCTCAAGAGGGACAATCACCTCTCAGCCTTGAAGTGATTCCTAAGAACGTCCTGGTATATGATGTCGTATATAACCCCTGGCTGACACCTCTGTTAAGGCTAGCACAAAAAGCCGGGGCCAATATACTTGGCGGGCTACCTATGCTAGTATACCAAGGAGCGGCTTCCTTCAAGCTATGGACAGGTAAGGAAGCTCCTGTCGACATAATGTTGAAAAGAGCTAAGGAAATGTTGACAGGGGAACAATGATGAGAAAAAAGGCAATCATTGTCAGTTTGTGTGTATTGGCGGTGCTCGCGGCGATACTGATTCCGGTTCTCTTGATTCCGAGGCGGGCACCGGATAAAGTTGTTGTAATTCCGCTCAGTGGGAGTATTACGACAGGAGACTCTTCATCCTTCTCTGGCTCAAGCATTACCCCGGGGCTCGTAAGAAACTATTTGGCAAAGGCAGAGAGAGATAAGGCGGTTAAGGCGATTGTTTTCCATATAGATAGCTCTGGCGGTGAGATAGAGCCCTGCCAGGAAATCCTTTTGGAGATAGAGAGAGCTAAGGAGACAAAAACGATTGTAGTGAGCATGGGGGGTATGGCTGCTTCGGGTGGCTACTATATTTCAACCCCGGCAGATAAGATTGTTGCCCTTCCTACTACAATGACGGGAAGCATCGGGGTTATTTCTTCCGCAGTGAACGTTAAGGGACTTCTAGAGAAGCTTGGTATTGAGATAGCAATCTTCAAGGGCGGCAAGTATAAGGACATGTATTGGGGGGTCAGGGAACTAACGGCGGAAGAACAGGAAATTATGCAGGCAATGGTCGATGAGTATTACGAGCAATTCATTGACGTGGTTGTTGAAAGGAGGGGGCTAAGCGAGGATGATGTCAGAGATTTAGCTACAGGGCAGCTTTACAGTGGTAGCAAAGCGAAGGAGTTGGGTCTAGTTGATGAACTGGGCGACCTGGATACAGCAATAGATTTGGCTATGGAATTAGCTGACATACAAACTGCGATAGTGAAGTATTATAAACCACCCAGGCTAACACTATGGTCGCTGTTAGGGCTTGTCGATGTTATAAAGGCGAGGATATCTGGGTCGGGTGCAGAAGACATGATTCTATTGGAAATTTTAAACCATAACTATCCACAGCCTCTATTTCTATATCAAAGCTGATTCCACTCACGAAGACGTTGAGATTCTCGTGGGTACCCGGTTGAGTCTAAGGTTGAGTTTATGGAGTTAGTCAAGGGGTCACAGGGCTTTTTAGGGTTAATCTAATGGGACAATTTCGTTTTCTTACCGGCGGGGAATCCCACGGAAAGGGGTTGGTGGCCATAGCGGAAGGCATGGTGGCTGCCCTTCCCCTGGAAGAGGGTTATATCAATAAGGAACTCAGGCGTCGCCAACAAGGCTACGGGCGCGGTCCTCGCATGAAGATTGAAGAGGATAAGGCGGAAATTATGGCAGGTGTTCGCTACGGGCTCACTACGGGTAGCCCCATCGGACTCTTTATCACCAATCGAGACTGGCAAAACTGGCAGGAACAGTTGAGTGTTTCTCCAATAGAGAAAGAAGCCGAGCCTGTAACCAGTCCCCGCCCGGGACATGCCGACCTGGCTGGTGTAACTAAATACGGTCTTAAAGATATCAGGCCGCTTATGGAAAGAGCCAGTGCCCGGGAAACAGCCGCCAGAGTAGCTGTCGGAGCCATAGCCCGAAGATTCCTGGAGGAGTTGGGCATTGCCATTCATAGCCACACTGTGGCAATTGGGCAACATCACTGGGAACGAGGCGAAACGAGCTCTATAGATTGGCAAGAAGTAGAAGCCTCTCCAGTCCATTGTGCTAATGCCAAACTGGAGAAGGGGATGATGGCAGCCATTGATGCCGCCAAAGCCGATGGAGACACGTTGGGAGGCGTCTTTGAAGTGATTGCTACCGGCGTTCCCATCGGGCTGGGCAGCCACGTTAGCTGGGACCGTCGTCTCGATGGCAGGATTGCTAAGGCGATAATGAGCATCAATGCCGTAAAAGGAGTGGAAATTGGAGCGGGATTTGTTTTAGCCAAGCTTAGAGGGTCGCAAGCTCAAGATGTTATAGAACCTGCTTCTTCTGTCATTGCGAGCGAAGCGAAGCAATCTCTTCTCTGGCGACATGCCACCAACCATGCCGGGGGCATCGAAGGTGGCATGAGCAATGGCGAGGATATAGTAGTGAAGGCAGCAGTCAAACCTATTGCTACCCTAGCTAGTCCTTTGCCTTCCGTAGACCTTCGTAGCGGGAAGGTAGCGAAAGCTCACTACGAGCGCAGCGATATTTGTGTCGTCCCCGCCGCTGGAGTAATCGGAGAAGCTATGTTAGCTATCGTCCTGGCTGATGCCTGTCTGGAGAAATTCGGTGGGGATAACTTAAAAGAGACGCTGGCAAATTACCGTAATTATCTGAGCAACATATCCTAGTTGCTCGACCACAATCCCCAGTTAAATGAGGCGGTATTAGAAACACCGAAGAAGCATTAACAGAAGCCTTTAATGGGGAATATCTTTAATACCGCTTAGCAGGCCGGAACGTCACTCTGGCCTGCCCATCACTCACTGGGCAAGGACTTGATGAACTCACCCACCAGGTTGACATTGGCCAATTCATGCTTCCATGCCTCGGCATCATGTTGCAGCCAAAACGGGTAAGAGGTAACGACAATAACCATATCGAGTTCATCCAGCAAAACAATCAGCTGCCCTCCATGTCCCCACGCGAGGTCGAAATGATGCTCGCCTACTCTGGCAGACCACCACTGATAGCCATACCCGGCGTCGCGGAAGGAAAGGCCCCAGTTTGCCGGAAATCCGCCAGTCACATTGATATCCTCCGAGTACCTCTGCAGGGAATCATGCACCCAGTCGGCGGGAACGACCTGGTTTCCCTCGTATTCACCATCGTTGAGGTATAACAGGCCGAATTTGGCCGCATCACGTGCCGTCAAGTGCAGATCCGCACAGCCATTGTTGTGGCCCTCCGCGTCCATGCCCCATTCGCCCGCCTCCACACCAAGCGGTAAGAAAAGATTCTCTTCAGCGTATGCCTTGAGATTCGTACCAGTCGCCCGGTCTACGATAATCCCCAGCCAGTTGGACGATAGATTGCTGTAATGGAACTCGGTTCCCGGATCGGCGATGAGAGGGAATTCTTCTATGAGAGGCGGATAGTGACCCGATAAAAGGCCATCCCAGAGAGCAGGACTGGTTTCCTCCCACGGATATCCAGCGCGCATCTGAAGCAACTCTCGAATCGTTATCTGCTCCTTCCTCGGGTCAGTGATCTGATCGGCCAACTCCGGGAAGAAATCCAGCATCTTCTGGTCCACGCTTGACAGGTAACCCTGATCCAGAGCAATTCCGACCAGCGCCGAGGTATAACTCTTCGTCACCGATTGTAACCGGTCTTTCTGGTCAACCGAACCTTCATTGAAATAATCTTCAGCGATGAGATAGCCGTTCTTGATGACCAGCAGGCTATAGAGGGTCTCTAATTCAGCCGCATTGTAATACAGCTCCGCCACCAGCATCGGATCCAGCCCTTGCTCTGCGGGTGTTGATACCTCCCAGTCATCCCCGGGCAGCGGTGTGTAGTCAACAGCTAAGAGACCCTCAATCGAAGGGCCAGAACTGGGTATCGCTGACATGACCAGGAGCACGATGGCGATTATCAGGAGAGAATACTGACGCCAGTTAAAGCACAATTTAAACTTTTTACCCATTGGCTTCTTCCAATTAGCCCCGTCTAATGTGGCCAAACAAGGGGTTTTTGAAGCTATTCTACCATAGAAACCTGTTTGTACAACTTGCTTTATATAGGAAATTCAGGTTAAAAGGTGTAATCACTGGAGAAAGGGATTTCCTCGGCGCTCATCACCGACAGTGGTGGTCGGTCCGTGACCGGGGTAGACAATGGTTTCATCAGGTAAGACCATAAGCTTTTCATGGATACTCTTCATCAGACGTTCGTGGCTGCAACCGGGAAAATCGGTCCTGCCAATGCCAAGACTAAATAGAGTATCGCCACTGAAGACCACTCCCTGCCCCCAAAGACAGATTCCACCAGAACTGTGTCCCGGCGTGTGAAGGACTTCGAAGTGTAAGTCGTCCACATCTATGCAGTCACCATCCTTAAGTAACCTGTCCGGGCGAGGGGGTGATTTGACAGGAGAGATGCCGAGTGATGTTAGCATACGCATTGGGGCGGAAAATACGAATCCTTTCTCAGCCTCATGAACGGCAAACTGGGCATTAGTCCTTGCTTGAACTGCACGCAGGGCACCAACATGGTCCATATGGGCATGGGTTATCACGATTAACGATATGGATAACCCTGTTTGCTGCACCGTTCTCAAAATAGTCTCAGCGTCAGCGCCGGGATCAATAATCATCCCTTGCTTGGTCGCGGATGAACCAACGATATAGCAGTTGGCGGCAAAGGGACCGACCGCTAGCATCTTTAGAATCATTGCGCTGTTCTCTGGCAATTCTGTGGTCGAATCCGTGAAGTATAGCACGAGTCTGCACTCTGGGAAAACCGTTAGTTAACGAGATTATTTGGGAGACGCAACTGGAGAGTCTCATCGCAAGGAACGAAGACTAATCCGTTGGGTAGCAGACAAACAGACCTGGGAGAGGGCTAGCAGTCTATAGAGGATGAAAGCAGGCAACGTAGTGGTCGCCGCCAACGGGCTCGAGTGGCGGCTCAAGTTCATGGCACTCTTTGCTCGCCCGGGAACACCTGGGATGAAAAGTGCAGCCGGGGGGTGGATTGGCTGGGCTGGGCACCTCGCCAGGCAGTACGATGCGACCGACCCTTCTCGCAGGGTCAGGGACTGGCGTTGCCGCGACTAGCGACTGGGCATAGGGATGACGCGGGGTGTGAAATATCTCCTCCGGCCTTCCCATCTCCACGACCTTACCCAGGTACATCACAGCGATATAATCGCAGACACTCTCGGCAATCAGAAGCTCATGGGTGATGTAGAGGTAGGTAAGGCCAAACTCTTTCTTAAGGTCCTTCAAAAGGTTGAGAATCTGGGCTTGCACAGAGACGTCCAGGGCAGAAGTGGGTTCGTCAAAGGCGATAAACTCCGGTTTCGTAGCCAGAGCACGAGCTATGGCGATGCGCTGGCGCTGGCCGCCGCTAAATTGATGGGGATAGCGCTCCATCTGCCCTGCACTCAACCCAACTCTTGTGAGCAGGTCCTTGACTGCCGTCTGCTGTGCCTGGCCGGAAAGCACCCGGTGAATTATCAGGGGCTCAGCAACTGTATTCTTTATCTTCATGCGCGGGTCAAGGGAGGTAAAAGGGTCCTGGTGGACAAGCTGGGCACGGCGACGGAATAATTGGACCCTGTGACCGGAAAAGGTCGCCAGATCATTTTCCTTCAGGAGAGAAGCCAGTTCGCGACTATTCTTGTCCGCCGACTCCAATGCTTCTATCTGCGCCTTCGGCGCATCAGGGATATCGAAATAAACATGGCCGCTGGTTGGTCTCAAGAGGCGCACAACTGTCTTGGCCAGTGTCGTCTTGCCACAGCCGGATTCGCCTACCAGCCCCAGCCATTGCCCTCGCTTGATGGTCAGACTGACGCCATCCACCGCTTTGACCGCGCCGATCGGTCTTCTCAAAACACCACCGCGTATTGGGAAGTGTTTCTTCAATCGTCTGATATCAACAAGCGTGTTCATATGTTATGTCGTCGATTAGAAAAGATAACAGGCCACCATATGGTCCTTGGCGACCGCCTTAAGTTTGGGCCTCTCCTGCTGGCACAGCGGTGTAGCGCTCGGGCACCGTGGGTGAAAACGGCAACCCGGCGGCGGGTTCAAGGCGTCGGCCAGTGCTCCCGGTATGGTCTGCAGTTCCTTTCCCGGCATAGGAACGGCGTCCAGCAAAGCCCTGGTATAAGGATGTAAGGGATGGAGGAATAGTTCTTCGACGGTGCATACCTCGCAGAGTCTGCCGGCGTACATAACCGCCACCCGGTCGCAGACTTCGGAGGCCACTCCCAGGTTATGAGTAACAAAAAGAACAGAAGCCCCTTTGTCCGCCTTGATGCGCCGGAATAGTTCCAGCATCTGCGCTTGAATAGTGACATCGAGCGAAGTAGTTGGCTCATCGGCGATGAGAAGCTCCGGAGAGCAGGCCAGTGCCATGGCAATCACCGCCCGCTGTTTCATCCCCCCGGAAAGCTCGTGAGGGTACTCAGCGGCCACACGGGCCGCGTCGGGGATTTCTACATCTTTTAGCATATCAACCGTGAGCAGGCTGGCCTCATCTTTTAATCGCCAGAGAAGCCGCCTGAACAGCGGGATATGGCTTAGGAGGCGGGGCTCAAGGGCATGAGGCTCCTCGGCTATCTTGTCATAAATTCTCGACTGCCAGTGCCAGAAAGGCCTCTTCAGGCCAGCGCCAAAGCCATTTCCGTCGTTGAGCAGGTTATCTACCCGCTCCCTCGCCCGGCGGCCCAGCTCCTGGCGCCGGTGAAGCAGGAACACTTCGGAGATCTGGTCACCGATGGTATAGACGGGGTTCAAAGCAGCCCCCGGCTCCTGGAAGACCATGGATATCTTGTTGCCGCGAATGGCCCTCATCCTATCCTCTCTCAATTTCAGCAACTCAACTTCACCGCCGCTATCCCTATCACAGAAGACGATACTGCCCGATTCTATCTTACCGGGGTAGGGGACAAGGCGGAGGATCGCCAGAGCGGTCATTGACTTTCCCGAACCGGTTTCGCCCACTATCCCCAGTGTCTCCCCCTGCCTGATGTCCAGGTCCAGGTCATCGATGGCGTGGACAACACCCTCATAAGTGTAAAACCTGACCGAGAGGTCTCTTATCCTGATAAGGTCTTTCATCTAACGTCTGGCCAACCTGGGATCGAAAATATCCCTGAACGCATCACCGAGAAGGTTCCAACCCAGCACGAAAAAGAGGATGAACAGGCCGGGAATGGTCACCGCGTACCAGTACTTCAAAGGGTCACCGGGCGGCCCCACGATCCAGTTACGGGCGAATGAAGTCAGCTGCCCCCAGTCGGCGTAGCCTTCGGGTGCGCCCAGTCCCAGAAAACTCAGTGCTGCCGCTGACAGCACCACCGCCCCTATGTCCAGTGAAGCCATGATAAGTGTGGGGTAAATAGCGTTGGGCAGCGCATGGCGGAGTATGACCCTGGCACTTGAGGCACCCAACCCACGGGAAGCCTCGATGTAGTCCTCCTCACGGACCTGGAGTATGTCGCCGCGGATGAGACGCGCATAGGAGGGCCACGAGACCACGGTAAGAGCGATTATGACGGTGTTCAGGCTGGGCCCTAAAGCAGCGACGATTGCCATAGCCAGAATTAGCGCCGGGAAGGCCAGAAAAACGTCGGTGATGCGCATAATAATTTCGTCGACGATGCCACCGAAGTAACCGGCCAGACTACCCAACAGGATGCCTATAACGACCACAATGCCAATTACCACCAGGCCTACGCGAAACGCAGAGCGGGTGCCCCAGATAACCCCGTAGAAGATATCATACTGCCCCTGGGTGGTGCCAAAGATATGGTCCTCGCTGGGGGGTTCTGGTTGCGCTCTGTAGCCGTCGCGGGGTATCATATAGGGGCGTTGTTGGTGACTCTCCGGAGTCGGAGCAATAAGAGGAGCGAAGATGGCGATGAAGACAAAGATGACGATGATTATGATTCCGAGGAGCGAAAGCGGGTTCCTGACAAGCTGCCGGGCCGTGAATTTCCAGTCGGTCATTGCACTCCTTGTCCTAGCCTAACTCTCGGGTCGACGCGGGTGTAGAGGACATCCACCACCAGGTTGACCAGCACGAACAGGACGGCATTAAACAGCGCGAAGCCGAGCACCGAAGATATGTCCAGGTTGATGGCCGACTGCCAGGCCCACCAGCCGATGCCCTTGAAGTTAAAGATGGTCTCGGTAATGACGACACCATTCGCCAGGGCGGCAAACACGTAACCCGATACGGTTATCACCGGGATGAGGGCATTGCGGCGGGCATGCTTGTTGACCACCACCCTTTCGGCAAGCCCCTTGGCCCTAGCGGTGAGAATGTATCCCTTACCCAGAGACTCCAGCATGCTGGAGCGCATCAGCCTCATAATAAAGGCCACGTTGACAACCGAAAGTGTAACCACCGGCAAGACCAGATGTCTTAAGGCGTCCAGAAAGACCGGCCCGTCAAGATTGAGGATGGCATCAATGGTGTTGATATGGGTGTAACGGATAAACGGTGCGGCGTTAACCAGAAGGTCTATCTGGACACTCAGGCGGCCCGGCGGCAGGAAGCCCCTGAGGAACCCATAGAAGATCATCAGCAACATCAAGCCCAGCCAGAAGGTGGGCAGCGACCATCCCAGGATGGCCGCTACACGTGTGCCATGGTCAAGGGGCCTGTCTTTGTGGGCGGCGGCTGTGGTACCTAAAAGGATGCCGAGCAAAATGATAAGCGGCGTGGCGAATATAGCCAGCTCCAGCGTAGCCGGCAGGAATTGAATGATGGCGTCCGACACAGGCTGCGAGACTACTTTTGAATACCCTAGGTTACCGGTGAACACCTGGCCCAGCCAGGTACCGTATTGCACCACGAACGGCTGATCAAGACCGTACCGCTCGATGACAGCCGGCAGGTCTGCCAGTTGCTTCGCGTCACGGACATAAAGCATTGCACGCTGTGTCGGGCTGAACATCATGGTAATGCCGAAGATAAACAAGGTCACCCCGAGCAGCACCGGGATAAGAAGAAGCAACCGGCGGATAATATAGGACCTTAGTTCCAAAGTACGCCTTTATATCATAAAGAGACCCCCGCCTGCAAGCGGGGGTCTCTTGCCTGTTGCACCAAGCTCATGAGTAGCCCGGTAATATCACCCCTTGCTTCAGGATGCCGACTTGCTCATGTAATACAGAGGTCCTGCGTCGCCAGGGATCATCGGGTTAAAGAAGAAGCCATGTATATACTTGGTGAACCAGCGCCTCCCTGTCGGCTGCCAGCACATGATAGCAGGAGCATCGTCGTACCAAATCTGCTGGAGTTCATAGTACTTGTCCAGCTGCTCCTCGGGGTCCAGCTCGAGGAGGGCAGCCTCAATCGTGGCGTCAAGCTCAGCAGAGCCATAACTCATGAATTTAGAGAAGGTGCCATAGGTAGACATGAAAGGCGCGACGAAATTGTGGGCGTGAGGATAGTCACCCCCCCAGCCACAGGCATAAAGCACCAACCGGTAGCTCCTGAGGAGTGGCACCATTCCAGTGCCCCAAGGCAGCCCCACGACGGCGACCTGGAATTTGTTATTGATCTCGAATAGGTTCTCGGCCAGGATCTCCATGGCAGCCTTACGCATGTCGTTTCCGCTGTTGTAGATTGCGGTGAATTTGAATCCCTTCTCCCAGACCTGACCGCCCCAGGCGGCCTTCAGGTGTTCTTCGGCCTTCGCCAGGTCATAGGTGTAACGGGAGGCATCGGGATTGTAGCCGAGAAGGCCTTCAACGATCGGTGAAGGTGGAGTTATGCCCTCATCCAGCATAATATCTCTGATGGCCGTCTCATAGTCGAAGGCATACAGGAAACCCTTGCGCACGTCTGGGTCAGAGAAGAAGTCCCCCGGGATGCCGTTTCCGTCAAGCTGACCAGTGCCGATGTAGTCGTTGTCTTCAGTCTCGATATCCTGATTCATGAACATAGAAGTAACCGCAAGCTCACCCAGGTCTTTGATTTTGAGGAGATCAGCAACACCCTCAATCTCAGGGATGTACATCTTGTCCACGAGGACAAAGTCGGCATCCCCGGCCAGGAGCGCCTGCTTTCGGGTAGTCCATTCCTCGACCAGCTGGCTGATGACAAAGTCAAACGGCGCAGGCTCTCGCCAGTAGTCATCGAATCTCTCCAGTTTGAACTGTACGCCGTGTTCCCACTGGTTCAGTTTCCAGGGGCCGGTACCGTTCATGTGGGTCCACAGGTAAGTGGTGCCGTCTTCCTGCTGGTAATGGTTTGGAATGTCGGCTTCAGTGCCATCCCATTCCCCGTTGGCAATGCACCATTCCTTGTCCACTATCGAGCCCCAGCCGCCGCAGATAGTCTGGAGCCAAATCAATGTATAGCCAGCATCAGCTAACGTAAACACAACGTTATTGCCGTCAACCTCTACCGTCGCGTCGACATCCGCGAAAGTGAGGCCGGCATACTCACCCGCGAGTAGCAGCGGCTCGAAAAGCATCCAGGTAGGTCCGCCAAGTCTGTCATAGATCATCGCCCGCTCGAACGAGTACTCCACATCTTCAGGGCTCAAGTCGCCACCTTCGTGGAACTTAACGCCCTGGCGGATCGTGAAGGTCCAGGTAAGGTCTGCAGCGTTCCATACCCAGTCTGTAGCCAGCTGTCCCACGAAGTCACCAGCCGCTCCACGGTCGTAGTCGACGAGTGTTTCATAGACAAGGTCTATCTGCTCGCCGCTGGCATTATCGTAGGACGCTGCCGGATCAAGGGTCTCTGGTTCTCCGATGGTCATCTGGACAAATATACCATCGTTCTTGTAGGGTATCGCAGGTCCCCCGTTTTCTTCTTCTTCCTCTTCTTCACCGGTTTGAGTACAGGCCGGAAATGCGACAAGAGCGAGGGTTAACAGGGCAATTATGACTATCCAGCCCAATTTTGAAAGTCTTTTACTCAATTCTAACCTCCTTTACCTAATTTTCTTCATTTCCTTCATCCACACTACATCCCCTAGTTGTTGTTTGGATTCATTTAACACTATTTCGCTGTTAAGTTGCCCTCCTTTCTACTTGTTTTTACCCATGTTATTTGTCGTTACCACAATCCGCACTACAAAGTTCTTTTCCGTCCTTTGCACCCTTGTCGGATTCGTCCAAAATCCAGTTCTGCAAACTCTGCTTCGATAGGCATCACCCCCCCTTCTCTGGCTTTATCTTTAAGAATATCCTACCAATGTTAAAATCCTGTTAAGTAAATCCATAAACGCGTTCTGTCGAGATCTTTTCACAATTTTGTCCGCATCCATACAAAAAGCCAGCAAACCAGGGAAACAGATGTTAAGCACCGGCTGTGGTACGAATTCACAATAGCAGCCTCACAAAAGGAAATTGCGCTCTTTCTCGAGAATAAACTGTGCCCGCGCCTAGGCATAGCTAGGGTAAATTTGTATGATAACGTGCCTGTGGGTATTTGTCAACAGGGTGTATTCGTTCAGTACCCTGGTGACACTTGTTTCCTGTCATTGTGAGGAGCAGAATTCCTCGCTAATGCTCGAAACAAGCTAGGCAATATTGGTTCGTGTCTCCTTTTTATCATTGCGAGGCACGACTGTGCCGAAGCAATCTCAGTCGAGGACAATGAGATTGCCACGCTTCGCTCGCAATGACACCTGGTAATTAGTAATCAATCTCGCGCAACGCTAATTGTTGCTCTAATCTGGATTTTTCAATATACTGACAAATATAACTGATGGAAGTGGACTGGCAAATAACCAATCTCGTCATCACAGGTTTCTCAGGCACCGGTAAATCTCTGGTGGCTAAAGAGATAGCTCGGAGATTAAATTGGGATTTTCTGGATACCGATGATGAGATAGTTAAACAAGCTGGTAAGCCTATCGCCGAGATTTTTCGTCAGGATGGGGAAGGCAGGTTCAGGGGACTGGAGCGGGAGACAATTAGAAAAGCTTGCCAGCAAAGGCAGACAGTCATAGCTATTGGCGGTGGTGCCATAATTGACCCGCAAAACTATGAGCTGCTGGCCAGAACCGGGATAATTGTCTGTCTGGAGGCTAAGCCTGAGACAATCTATGAACGCTTGTTCCATGAAGCTGCTTGTAGCCCTGAGACTGAAGTTCGCCCCCTTTTAGCTGCCGATAACCCTTTGGAACGCATCAGGCAGCTTAAAGCCTCCCGGCAGGCTTACTACGCCAAAGCGGATTGGACAATCCATACTGACGGCTTAAGCATCAGTGAAGTAGCAGAAGAAGTAATAAGGGCCTGGAGATTGCTTCGTCGCGCTCACCCTCATTTTGATCCTCTCCCCTCAAAGGAGAGGAAATTAGACTCAGAGCTGAAGGCGAATGATGAAGTCGCCTGCGTGGTGGAGACTGCTACTCAAAGTTATCCCGTCTTCGTTGGCTACGGCCTATGGGACAAACTCGGTGAAAAGATGAAGCAAGCTGCTTTGTCCGGCAAAGTGACCATAATCAGCGATGAGAATGTTTTTTCTCTTTATGGGAGCAAAGTTGAGGGAGTCCTCAAAAATGCTGGCTTTTCAGTTAATTCCTTTGTCGTGCCGCCGGGTGAAGAAACGAAAAGCATGGACTCTGCCATCAAAATCTATGATTTTCTGGTCGAACATCGAACGGAGCGGGACGATATCATTGTCGCCCTGGGTGGGGGCATGGTAGGTGACTTAGCCGGCTTTGTGGCGGCCACCTTCTTGCGGGGCATGCCCTGGGTACAAGTGCCGACCAGTCTAGTAGCCATGGTTGATGCCAGTATCGGGGGCAAGGTCGGTGTTAATCATCGTGAGGGGAAAAACCTTATCGGCGCCTTCTATCAGCCTAACCTGGTTCTGGCTGACTGTCAGGCTCTTACTACTCTGCCTCAGCGTGAGTTGACCTCAGGCTGGGCCGAGGTTATTAAGCATGGCTTGATTCTAGATAAGGAATTTTTTGAATTCCTGGAGACTAATGTCGACAATCTAAGAAAACTAGAGCCGATGTTGCTTACCCAGGCTATTGCCCGCAGCGCTGCTATCAAAGCTCAGGTCGTCAGTCAGGATGAAAAAGAAAGAGAAGGGAAGCGTACCATCTTGAATTATGGACATACTATCGCTCACGGATTGGAGGCGGCTACTCGGTATAAGCGCTTCCTTCATGGCGAAGCGGTAGCCATTGGCATGGTGGGAGCCGCTAAGCTCAGTCAGCGGTTAGGTCTTTTGCCTTCAGCGGGAGTGGAGCGCCAGCAAGCCCTGCTGCAGAAATTCGGGTTGCCCACGTCATTGCGGCCGAAGCGAAGCAATCTCAAGTTGAGCATTGACGGGGTAACCAGGGCCATGGAACTGGACAAGAAAGTGATAGAAAAGGCAATTCGTTGGGTGCTGTTACAAGATATCGGCAAAGCAGTGATTCGTAGCGATGTGCATCGAGAGGACGTGTTGGCTGTTCTTCAGGAACTAGTGGAGCTATGACTTCTTTGTTCAATTGAAAGCCTACCTTCCATAAGCTATAATGACCAGTCTAAAGCAACCCCAGGAAGTTTTGTGACTTATTGGAGACCCTGATGATTTGACTCACCAGGTTCCCATGAAAATTGCAGGATTCTCGTGGGATTTAGAATGGGAGATTACCTTTGCTGAAAAGCCATAACTGCGGGGAACTAAGGGAAGAGCATGCCGCACAGAAAGTCACTTTAGCTGGCTGGGTGCACCGGCGTCGTGACCATGGCGGGAAGGTATTCATCGACCTGCGTGACCGAGAAGGCATAGTTCAGGTCGTGTTCAATCCCCAGATATCACAAGGAGCATACGAGGTAGCTGGTTCGCTCCGCAGTGAGTATGTAGTTCAGGTCACCGGGGAAGTTGCCACCCGCCCTAAAGGGACGGAGAATCGTAAACTGGCTACTGGAGATATTGAGGTCATAGCCAAAGAGGCTGTCATCCTTAATCCATCAAAAACACCGCCATTTTACATAAGTGAAGATGAGGAAGTTGAAGAATCGCTTTGCCTCAAAAACCGCTACCTGTACCTGAGAAGACCCAGGCTGAAGGATAATCTCATTCTACGCCACAAGGTGATAAAGTTTATTCGTGATTTTCTGGATGCTAGGGGATTTGTGGAAATTGAGACACCCATTTTGATTAAGAGCACGCCGGAGGGAGCGCGTGATTACCTTGTGCCCAGCCGTATCAATCCTGGCAAGTTCTATGCTCTGCCTCAATCCCCGCAGCAACTTAAACAACTGCTCATGGTAGCTGGATTTGACAAGTACTTCCAGATAGCTCGTTGCTTCAGGGACGAAGACCTCCGAGCAGATCGGCAGCCTGAGTTCACCCAGCTTGACCTGGAGATGAGTTTCGTTGAGGCGCCGGACATATTGCGACTCATGGAAGGACTATTTACCTCGCTTGTCAAGAGTGTCAAACCTGATATGCGATTAGTGGAGCCCTTTCCACGCCTTTCCTATAAAGAAGCGATGGAGAGATTTGGCACAGATAAACCGGATATAAGGTTTGGCTTAGAGATCAAGGACATATCCGATATCTCTGCTAACACCGACTTCCAGGTTTTTCGCTCGGCGCTCGACGACAACGGCAAAGTGAAGGGCATATGTATCCCCGGTTGTGGCCACTATACTCGCCATCAACTTGATGAATTGATAGATCTAGCAAAGGGTTGCGGTGCCCAGGGTTTGATGACCATGGCTTTTACTGGGGACGCAGTGACTCTGGATGAGGTGAAATCGGCGGCTACGAAATATCTGACTCTTGGCCAGTTGCAAGGGATAGCCGATAGATTTGAAGCAAAGCCTGGTGACCTTTTGCTTATCGTGGCTGATAAGCTGGCGGTAGTCAACAAGACCCTGGATGAGCTACGCCGCCAGCTGGCACAGCGACTTAATTTAGGTGACGGTAGCCTGCTGGCTTTTGCCTTCGTAGTCGATTTCCCTTTTTTGGAATGGAACGAAGCTGAAAAGCGTTGGGAACCCATGCACCATCCGTTCACCGCTCCTCGATGGGAGGATGTGGCACTTCTTGATAGTGAACCGGCTAGAGTTCAGGGTCAACATTATGACGTAGTGTGTAATGGCTGCGAACTTGGGAGCGGCAGCATTAGAATCCATAATCGTCAGTTTCAGGAAAGAGTATTTAGCCTCCTCGGTTACAGCAAAGAAGAAACAGAAAACCGATTTGGAGGTTTCTTAGAAGCACTGGAATATGGAGCACCGCCTCATGGCGGTATTGCCATAGGTCTGGACCGTTTAGTGATGTTACTGGCCGGGGAGCGGAGCATAAGGGAAGTTATCGCCTTCCCCAAGAATCAGAATGCCGTTGATGTGATGTTAGATAGCCCTTCTTATGTTGACAAGCATCAACTTGATGAGCTCAACCTTAAGCTAAAACGCGAGGTTCTCCGTTCGCAGTGACAAGGAATCAGCCATGAAAGTAAGCACGGAAGATTTGGAGAATTGCCGGATAGCTCTCAATATAGAGGCTGAGGCCAGTGAGTTAGATAAATCACTGGATGAGGCTTATCATCACCTCGTTAAGGAGGTGTCCGTACCTGGTTTCCGCAAAGGCAAGGCCCCTAGAGTCATTCTGGAGCAACACATAGGGAAGAGGGCTCTGTTGGAAGAGGCATTGGAGCATCTTGTACCTCAACTTTACAAGGAGGCGATACAATCGAAGGAGCTTGAACCCATTGCTGAACCGGAACTAGAGATTACTCAAACTGAGCCTCTGATTTTCAAGGCCACAGTGTCTCTCAAACCGGAAGTGAAGCTTGGCGACTACCAGGGCATAAGGCTGGATGCCAGCCCGGAAATAGAAGTCACCGACAAAGAAGTTGCCGCTGCCATGGAAGAGTTCCGGAAAGAACAAGGGGCATGGGTCCCCGCAGACCGCCGGGCTGAGCTAGGTGATTTAGTTGCCATAAATGTCCAGGCCAAGGTGGACGGGAAACCCTGGTTGGATCACAAAGACATATTGTATGAGATGGACAAGGACTCACGTTCACCTGTGCCGGGATTCGCTTCTTGCCTGCAGGGCGCTGAAAAGAATAAGGAAAAGACCTTCAATTTGACCATTCCCGATGACTATCCTATTAAGGAAATGCGCAGCAAGGAAGCCAGTTTCAGAGTCACTGTTAGTGAGGTAAAGGAGAAACAGTTGCCAGAGCTTAACGATGAATTGGCTAAAGGTGCCGGCTATGGTGGATTGGAGGATATGAAGGAGAAGGTGGCTGCTCATTTAAGAACCAAAGCTGAGGCTAGAAATCGTTTGGAGTTGAAGCAAAAAGCGCTTGACGCTCTAGTGGAAATGAGCGAGGTGAACTACCCCCCTATTTTGGAGGATGAGGAAATTGACGGACTCCTCAGAAGCGAGGCACAGCGCTTGGGTTTCAAAGAGATAGCCGATTACCTGAAGAGGGCTAGTAAAACGGAGGAGGAAATCAGACAAGAGCTGCGTCCTATGGCAAAGAAGCGTCTTGTTCAAGGTCTTGTCTTAGGGAAACTGGCTGATGAGGAAAAAGTTGAAATTGGTGCCTCAGAGGTGGATAATAAGATAGATGCGATTGCCAATGATGCTGGGGACAAGGAGAAAGCAAGGCAGTTCTTCTCACTGCCTCAGTTTAAGCAGTCAATTGAGCAGTCGTTGCGTACTCAGAAGACGATGGACCGATTATTGCAGATAGCTATTGGCGATATTAAAGATATTACAAAGGGGGAATGATGGAAACAAAATTTCAAGTGGTAATTCCGACGGTGACCGAAACCAGTGCCCGAGGTGAGCGTATTTTCGACATATATTCTCTCTTGCTGAGGGAGAGAATCGTTTTTCTGGGCACACCGATCAATGACCAGATAGCCAATCTCATTATTGCTCAGCTCCTCTATTTGGAGAGGGAAGACCCTGAAAAGGACATAAACCTTTATGTTCATTGTCCCGGCGGCATTATCAGTGCTGGCTTAGCTATTTACGATACTATGCAGATTCTTCGCTGCCCGATATCCACTATTTGTGTTGGTCTGGCAGCCAGCATGGGTACCGTGCTTCTTTGTGCTGGGACTAAAGGGAAGAGGTACGCTTTACCGAATTCGACCATACATCTGCACCAGGCGGTTGGGGGTGCTCAGGGGCAGGCGGCTGACATTGAAATTGCCGCCAGAGAAATAATGAGGATGCAGGAGATGATACGTAACATCATAGCTAAACACACCGGCCAGCCGGTGGAAAAGATTGCCCACGACACCGACCGAGACTTCTATCTGAGCGCCGAACAAGCGGTGGAATACGGCATCGTAGACGAAATACTGAGCAAGCCAGCCAAGAAGTAGAATAGGGGCACTGCCGCTAGCAACACCCAGAATCTCGGGCAGGTAGATGCGCCCCGGGAGTGTTGGCTGTAAGAGCTGAAAAGCTCCTTGGCTTCAATCGATAGAATGATGGTTGGGATGGTAGACTGGACGAAAACGAGTGCTGCAGTTTATGCTGCCGGTCAAGCATCAG
>Ga0224495_10000219_pt1 | contig 46591 bp, 38 predicted proteins | sample SF_Jul11_sed_USG_FD_168128 | JGI IMG/M metagenome (GOLD analysis project Ga0224495, IMG submission 168128) | Sediment microbial communities from San Francisco Bay, California, United States - SF_Jul11_sed_USGS_4_1 | ecosystem: Environmental > Aquatic > Marine > Sediment | place: USA: California...
TAACTCAAGAGGTACAGAGTATGTTGTAAAATTCAAGCCTGCTTTGGTATTTGTGGCCACTTTCATGTCGCGAAGATCCATTACCCCACCGAGAGCGCAAGTGCTATCCGTTGCAGTTGCTGGATCATTAGATAAACATCTATCAATATTCTTCGAGATTTCAACATTTGCATACACATTTGAAAGCTGTAGCCCCGAGGTAAAATCAAGCCCCCCCCATCGGATAATTCCACCAATTACCGGAATTTTCGGAAGGTCAATCTTGTTAATAACCTTGTACTGACCCATAAGACTGTAGTATTTCATACCAAAGTCTACTTTTGTTATGGGGTCCGTCATAGCGAATGCTTGATTAGTATACCCCTCGATAGTTTGCTTGTCAAACCCAAAATATGAACCGAATACATTCACTTTTTTCAAAAAACCGGGTAAAAAAGAGAGCTTTAAGCCAAAACCAAAACTTAGTACGGGCGAAAGACCCAATGGCGGCAAGTTGCCCCCATTTTTCGAAGGATCTAATTTGTCAAAATTTTGTGTTGTCGCCGATTCCATCATGGTTTTTACGCCTGTAAATGATGCGCCCAGACCCAGACCCACCATAAAATATTTCAAATCAGTTGCATAATCAATGTTTACACCTCGTAATCCGTTGGTTGAGGCGTCACCCATTGAGGTTAAAAACCCCTGCATGGTCGATGGTGTCACAGGAATGTTATCAACAATCAATGCTTCAGACTGAGACAACGCCTGATTAACCAGTGAAGCCATAATGGGCGAACAAGGGGTACTAACAGTAGGGGTTGCATTTTCAGTAACTGTACAGACAATATTACTAAAATTGACGGATATTGGGTACAAGGATTGTGTACTCAATAGTAACATAGACACTAAAAAGAGTACTCTATTTTTTAAATTATTCATTGCTTTTGTCTCTCCTCTGTTATAGACATTAAAATTAAAATCACTTAAGCTGAACTCTATTGCATTAATGCCTCAATATAACCTATATAGTGCAATTTACATAGAATAGTATAAAGTGGCAAGCTTTTTTTCGATATTAACATTTTTTCAAGGTCAAAGACCTTTTCGGCCAACATGCCGTTAGTATCGAAAGGGGTGCCCCGCACCATAAGATGGTGCGGGGCAGGGGAAAGGCCTTTCCCCGTTAAAAACTTTTTAATGCGATTTAATACAAAAAATATCTCATTTTAGAATATTTATTGGCAGAAATATTAAACCATATCGCCCAGATAAAACCTCTAACTTCTAAATTCGCTGCAAAGTTGGGCCAGCGGACACTTTTTACAATAAGTGCCTTTACCTGAAATGCATAAATTCATGCCGAGGCGGGTCAAGGCAAAATCGTACTTTACCGGATCATGCGGATCAAGCAGTTTGAGTGATTCTGTAATCTCTATCGAAGTTTTCAGATCACTGCTTTTTCTATGGCTCAACCCCAAATAACCTGCGAGGCGTTTGATATGAACATCGAGCGGAATCAGCAATTGTGACGTCCCTATTTTCTTCCAGATTCCAAAATCTACCTGATCTTTTCGGACCATCCAGCGTAAAAACATATTCACTCTTTTCATTGCCCCCGGGCCTGGTTCAGGCAAAAGATGTTTAAAAGAGCCAGGTAAGACCCGTTGTTTATTGACTCTATATGCTATATTGTGATATTCTTTCAAAAAAAGATTCATTGCCGAAGCTACATTTTGATCACTTGCTGTATAGCCCTTCATAAAAAGATTTTCAAGAGAGCCGTATTCTTTCAGCACCAGAGAGGTCGTCTTTAGCAGCAGGCGAAGATCATCTTCTTTTTGAAATCTGTAGTAAAAACCATCAAGCTCTGAAACCTGGTCGATCATATCTTCGCTGGATTTATATAAAAAATCATAAGGTGATTTTTCAAGTGATGAGATTATCTGTCTGATTCGGGGTAGAAAAAGAGATACTTTTCCATAAGAAAAAAGAGCCGCAATAAAAGCAGCCACCTCGATATCTTTTTGTGCAGAAAACTCATGTGGAATGATTACAGGATCACCTGGCAGGTACTCACTACTAAAACTCTTATAGAGATGATCAAGAGCATACCGCAATCCTTCAATATTCATTGCTATAAAAATTACTTATGGAAATCTGCATGCAGAAAAAACCTATTTTTCAAGTGAGTATAACAGTTCAATTTCCTGAGGCCACAGCTCTTCATCAATCGTTTCCAGAATAAGAGGAATATCATTAAAACGCTTATCATTCATCAGGTAACGAAAAAATTCCATGCCGATTTTTCCTTTGCCAATGCTGTCGTGTCGATCGACTCGTGACCCAAGCTCTGGTTTTGAATCGTTAATGTGCATTCCTTTTAAATAAGAAAAACCAACCACTTGCTCAAAACGGGCGAAGGTCTCATCACAACTCTCTTTTGTGCGAATGTCGTATCCAGAAGTGAAGATATGACATGTATCAATGCAAACCCCTACCCTTGTTTTATCTTCTACTTGATCAATAATTTCTGCAATCTGTTCAAAATTATATCCAAGATTCGAACCCTGACCGGCCGTTGTTTCGATAACAGCGGTAACTTCTGAGGTTTTAGAGAGAACCTGGTTCAATGACTCCGCCACTGTTTTTAATGCCTCTGATTCGGTAGTTTTTTTCAGATGAGAACCCGGGTGAAAATTCAATAAGGTCAGACCAAGCTGCTGGCACCTTTTCATCTCGTCTAAAAAAGCATCTCTTGATTTTTGCAAAGCTTCTGTCTCCGGATGAGCAAGGTTTATCAGGTAGCTGTCGTGCGGTAAAACAAGGTGCGGCTTGATTCCGCTTTTTTCAAGGTTTATTTTAAAATTATCTATATTATTTTTACTATACGGACCTGCGCTCCATTGACGCTGATTTTTAGTAAAAAGAGCAAAGGCTTTTGCTCCAATTTTTTGTGCATTTAAGGGGCTGTTTTCTACTCCACCCGAGGTGCTTACATGTGCTCCAACAAATTTCATGGGTAATTTTTATTACTGCCTACAGGGAGTGTAGGCTTTTTTAGTCTTTGTAATTTTCTTGTTCGATTACTCTGCCTTGAAATATATTACAAATTTACTGAACGAGTTAATTTTTGCTTTTTAATTCTGATAACATCAGCGCGGTGGATGTACAAAAAGTTCCACATCGGGATGTTCTTCCTGAAAATTACGTAATCGGAATTCAGACTCAAACAAAATTACAGGGCTCTTGTTGCTGTCATATACGATTTTATCAAACCGGGAAAACTTTTCACTATCCGTATTTTCGGCCAGCCACCTTGCACGCTCATAACCAAGTTTTTCCATTCTACATTGAACGCCATACTCATCTTCCAGTCTGAACTTGAAGACTTCAAACTGCAGTATCCCTACACCACCGAGTATGGGGCTTTGATCATCCGGATTATAAATCTGCACAACACCCTCCTCTGCAAGATCCTTTAGCCCTTTTCTGAATGCTTTCGATTTTGTGGTATCTGTGCAGATCAGGGTCACAAATGATTCGGGGGCAAATTTAGGTAAAGGATGATAATCAGGAGGATTTCCTGTGCACAAAATATCGCCAATCTGATAAAGGCCTGGATTAATCAACCCAATAATATCGCCCGGATATGCATTATCAATAGTACTTCTCTCTTGCCCGAAAAAAGATACAGGACTCGAAAGTTTTACCGATTTATTTAAACGAGGTACAAAAACCTGCATGCCTCTTTCAAATACACCTGAGGTTATTCTTGCAAAAGCCACGCGGTCTCTATGTGCCTTGTTCATATTTGCCTGCAACTTGAATATAAAAGCTGTAAAATTTTCATCGGTTGGATGAATTGACGAGCCATCTTTCAAATAAACCGGTCTGGGTGATGGAGCAAGTTGTAAAAAATGATCAAGCATGATTTCTATACCAAAATTGGTCACAGCAGATCCAAAAAATACGGGGGTAATTTCGGTTTCCATAAAAAGATCATAATCAAAATCAGGAAGCATTTCACGGGCTATTTTTACATCTTCAACAAATTTATTGTAGGCATAATCACTCATGAGTTCTCTCAACTCGGGATCATCAATAGTTCCGATTTTTTCAGGAGCTTTGTAGGCACCTCCCTTGGTTTTTTCAAAACGGTGAAGAGAATCTGTCTTTAAATTGTAAACGCCTTTGAAATCAGGACCCGAACCCATGGGCCATAAAAAAGGAACGCTGGTAATATTCAGTGTTTTTTCGATATCATCCATCAGTTCAAACGGCTCTTTTGCAGGAAGATCCATTTTATTTATAAATGTAATAATAGGAATTTTCTTTTCTTTACATATTTGAAAAAGTTTAATTGTCTGGGGCTCTACCCCTTTGCCGGCATCAAGCAGCATAATTGCTGATTCAACAGCCATTAATGTACGATAGGTATCTTCAGAAAAATCTTCATGACCCGGAGTATCAAGAAGGTTAAAAACAAAGTCTTTGTATATAAACTGCATTGCTGAGGTATTTATGGAAATTCCCCGGTCTTGCTCAAGTTTCATCCAGTCGGAACGGGTGGAACGACGCTCTTTTTTTGCACGCACCTGGCCGGCAAGGTTAATGGCGCCTCCGTATAAAAGAAGTTTTTCAGTCAAAGTTGTTTTACCCGCATCGGGGTGAGCAATTATCGCAAATGTTTTTCTTTTTTCAATGATACTCTTTTCAGCACTACTCATATACAATACACTCTTTGCTGATCACTTTCTACACTCAGCGGATTTACTGAAAGCAAATTTTACAACATACTGAAAAGTGTTTATTTCTTCTATAGTAAGGTTTTGAGGTCTTTCTGTAATCAGTCTTATTGATATCAGTACCTAGAAGATTTTTTTACCAGCGTGCAATGGCTGGTCATCGGAAAAAATTAGTCGAGGGGCAGGCCGAGACCGTGGCTCGGCCGGGGGGAGAATCTGGTTTTGCTGCGTAATGTTTATATAATCTTCCCCTTTCATTTTTTAAGTCTGAATTATTTCATATAATTTTTTATCTGTTTTTCAAATCAATGTTTTCGTAAACTCTCTTTTATTACTTTCATATATTATTATCGAGCAAACCTGAAAAATTTGCCCTATTCAAACTATCATGAATCAATCATGTAAAAAAATATTCATTGAAATTTTATTGGCAATACAATAAAAAGATTTATTCTTGTTGCAATATCCCGGCGAATAATCAGGGTTAAATTATGGAAGCATTAGAGTGCATAAAAACGCGCAAAAGTATCAGAAGGTTTCTGGATAAAGAGGTCAGCAAAGATCTTGTTACTGAGATTATTCAGAGTGCCTTGAGAGCTCCTTCGTATAAAAACAGCCAGCCATGGAACATAACAGTCGTTTCGGGAGAGACCAGGGAGAAGCTTTCACAAATGCTGCTTTTTTTACTGGATAAAAATGTCTCACCTTCTTCAGAGATCAAAGAGCCGGAATGGCCTGATTTTATCAATGACAGAATTCGCGCCAATGCAAAAAAAAGAAATGAAAAATTTGGAATCAGCCCAACCGATCAAGATGCATTAAAGCGCTCTAAAATTGCCAACTTTAATTTTTATGGGGCCCCTGTGGTTATTTTTATTTCACAGCCCAAAAGTTTAGGTGAATGGTCTATACTCGATGCCGGAATGTTCATTCAGAATATTCTGCTTGGTTTCCATGCTGCCGGACTCGGCGCCGTACCCCAGGCCTATTTGACCGATTATGCTTTTGAGGTAAAAAAGTTTCTGCAGATACCCATTTCTCAAAAACTGATTCTGGGAATTTCAGCCGGGTATCCGGATAACAAAAGTATCATGAATGAATTTATCTCAGATCGCGTTTACCTTTCAGAAACTTTAACCTGGAAAGATTAAGCGAACAAACCCGTTATTTCTGAAGCATCTTTTTATAAACACCCCGTTGAAATGCTTTCAAGGTATGCTCGGCAACATCAACCCCAACAAGAATAAGCACCGTTAAAAAAGCAAGTTTAATGCCGGTACCGTAATAATTTAAACCAATAGAGGAACCAATCGCAGCCTCCATCCAGATTGCTGATGCAGAGGTGACTCCAACTACGCTTCCATTTTTAGTAAGCATAACACCTGCACCAATAAAACCAACTCCTGTAACCACCTGGCCAATTATTCTGGAGGGATCTGTTGCGCTATCTGCTACAGAATTACTGATCACAATAAATACATATGTACCAAGTGTTATGAGCATACTGGTTCGCATTCCGACGGGCTTGCCTAAAAGCTGACGCTCAAGTCCAATGATTCCACCTGCAACAAGAGATGCTGCTATACCTTGCCAGCTCATAGGGCTGATATTTAAAATTTCAAACATATAGGTTATGTGTACTTAAATTTTTCTGCATTGACCATAAAAGTGTCTATAGTTGATAGTTAAGAACCATTTGTTCATCACCCCGGACTATAGTTATCTTTATGAAGTCTCCTGGTTTCTTTTTGTATAAAACATACCTGATCTCTGCGACAGACTCGACAGGCTTTCCGTCAATTGCGAGAACAAGATCATCTTTTTTAAGCATATGATTTTTTTCTATCTCTTCACTATAAAACCCTATGACTTTTAATTTTCCATCTTCAACTTTTATCATAACGCCCAGCCTGGGTGACCTGGGAATATCTGCCTCGCTGGTATAAAGATAATAATCAGCCCGAGTTTCACCAGGGGGGCTATCAAGTAAAAAAGTTACATAGGGGCTTTTCATTCTGCGATTTACCCGTTCGGGAATTCCGGATGCATTTTCAATATGACCAGCCCCTGCAAGAACAACCATTTTTTTCAAAGGATTTTTCTTTAAATAATCGCTGACAGTTTCTGCCATTGTTTCATCCCATAAAAGCTGGGAAAAATAAAAATTTTCAAAATCATTTTTGGAAAAACCAGGATGGTTTTCAAAAATGGTCTGCAAATGGGTTCGATAGTTTTTATTTCCAAAATCAATTTCATCGGGTAAAAGAGATAAATCATTAATAGTCAAAGCACCAGCTCCGCCAGTATTGACATTTTTTACAATGCTGTTTTTAAGATTCAATGCAATTAACGGAACTCTGTTCTTCTTGCAAACTTCAATAATTTCTTTATATAGATTATAATCGTACCCCCATTCTTCAAAATAATGAGTTCCGAGAAGAAAGATCTCTTCTGTTATCTTGTCAGAAAGGTAATCATTAATAATATGTTGATAACTTCTTGAAAACATCTCCATGCCTACGGCAAAATCAGTCTTTTGCTGAATCAACAAAGTAATTATCTCAAGTTGTTTCTGGTGATGATTGTACTTGTCATGATTCTCTCCAATATAAACTACTTTCTTGTCTTTTATTATTTGGGGCAACCAATCAATTAATTTTACATCTGAGGGAATGATGATATTTTTTATTTTAACAGGTTCTGCAATTATTGATACATTAATAAAAATTACCCATAAAAAGTATTTTAATACCGGAAATATGACATCTCTTTTATTCATAAACCAGAAAGATACGCAAGGATCTTTTGAAAAGAGGAATTCGATCATTTTTGCCTTTAATTCATCAAAAAATATACACATTTAAATATGAACTTATTTAATCATTCTATTTACACAATATTTAGTTCAAATATTATGTCACATTAATTATGAATGCTATCCCCCATAATCTTTTTGATTTTAAACGCAGTATCGATCGTATTGATGAAAAAAGCAAAACGGGGCGCCATTGGATCTACTCAGGCCATGAATTAATTGAACAAAAACATAATAAACTGATATCTTCCAGAGGGTTTTACTTTAAATCACCTTTATTTGAACACACCGCCATGGAGGAGGCATTTGATCCTCTGAAGATTCAGCTTTTGGCTAGTTACCACGAGACTTGTGATATTCTGAAAAATCATTATGCCAACCCTCTAAGCTCCCTGGTAACTTCAAAAACGATGTTGCTTCCGCACCAGGTTCAGGCTGCTATACATGTTATGGATATGCTAAAACCCAGGATCTTGATTGCCGATGAAGTAGGTCTGGGAAAAACTGTTGAAGCTGGATTAATCATAAAAGAACTTATTTTAAAATATAATTACAAAAAAGTATTAATTGTTATGCCGGCTCCATTGGTCTACCAGTGGCAATCTGAGTTAAAACTCAAATTTAACGAAGATTTTACCATAATAAACGGATCTACTCTGAAAAAAAACCCGGGTGTAATGAATCAGGCAAAAAAAGTAATTGTATCAATTGATCTTTTGAGAGAAAAAAATCACTGGGGGCTTTTTTTGCATCAAAATTTTGACATTGTGGTTTTCGATGAAGCGCACAGACTAAGAAAAGACCAGAATAAAACAACCAGAGGTTACCAGTTCGCCGAACAGATAAGCAAAAATTGTAAAGCGTTGATGCTTTTATCTGCAACCCCTTTTCGTGGAAAACTCGAAGAGATCTATTTTTTGATTCAACTGATTGACCCTGATATTCTGGGACCTCTTCATACTTTTTCAAAAGAGTATGAGGGTGATAACAGTTACCTCAACCGGCGCATTTCACCTGTTGTCATAAGAAGAAGAAAAAAAGATATTGGTGGTTTTACCCAGAGATTTGCTAAAACAATCAAAGTAACTCTTTCACCAATTGAAAGAGCCTTCTATGATGCCATGACCGATTATGTTAAAAAAGAGTATAATCGTGCACTCGAGGCAAAGCAAAATATAAAAGCCTTCATTATGATTGTTTTTCAAAAAATGCTCGACTCTTCTTCTTTTGCATTAGTAAGGTCACTGGAAAAAAGAAAAGCCAAACTGGAAAAAATCTATTACCGTATTCCCGGAGCAGCCCAGACGTTCATCGATGACAATGAATTTCAAAATCTGCTTATAAATCAGCTTGATGATGAAGATGTTCAAAGCGAGCTTGTAGATAACTCCCTTGCCTTTAATCCTGCCGAAATCAGAAATGAGATATTTTCACTTTCAAAATTAATAGATCTGGGCAATAAAATTCATACGGACACAAAATTAAAAATTATAAAAAACTCTATTGCAACAATGAAAGCCAGGGGGCATGAAAAAATTATTATCTTTACCCAGTTTAAAAAAACTCTCGAATATATTGAAACTTATTTAAAGCCTTTCTATAAAGTAACTGTCTTTCATGGGGGCTTGAGTGGCAAAGATAAAGAGAGCGCCATTGAAGAATTTTTTACAAAAACAGAAATCTTTATCTGCACGGAAGCAGGAGGAGAGGGACGCAATCTTCAAATAGCAAGTGCTCTTATAAATTATGATCTACCCTGGAGTCCCTTAAAAATTGAACAACGCATTGGAAGGATCCACCGTTTTGGCCAGACTAAAGATGTTCATGTATTAAATATGGCATGCCGTGATACCATTGCAGAAAAGGTGATTGATATTCTCGAAAAAAAGATAAAACTTTTTGAAGATGCCTTTGGTCAGTCTGATGAGTTATTGGGTATGACAGAAGATGACACCTCGTTTGAGGAATCTATTATCTCTCTTTTAAAAAACAAAAAATCAGCCAAAGAAAATGCCCGGCAGATGGAAAACTCGCTCAAACTCGCAAAAGAAAATGTTCATAAAATAAACTCGCTATTGACTACAGAGGTGCTCGATTTTAATATGAATGCATTCAGGCAGGCTATCGATCAAAAAGAAAACCAGTATGACAATGAACATAAACTGGAAAAAATATTTTTTCGATATATGGACAAGTATGGCTGCCCTTATAAAAAAAATGGAAAAATAATTAAATTCGAATGGAATACTGAATCCATTGAAGGAACTTTTTATCTTGAAATTACCAACGATTCACCCTCTATTCAATATTTAACTCTCGGCCATCCGGTAATAGATAGTATAATTCAAACTATGGTAAACCGTTTTGAATCACACTCTGCCTTTTACGTTAAAAGCAATAAAAACGGGACAATGTTTAACTACAAAGTATTTATTCACCTGGATCGTACCTATATTCGGTATTTCAATATTTATATGAATGAATTTAATGTTGAAGAAATCTTTATGAATGATCACAGCTACAGTGAACATTATGCTGAAAAAATTGATTTTGATGATATTCATTTTTTAATTGAGAAATCCCTTCAATCGGTAGAAAAGCAACTGGTGCCAGAGATTGAACGCTTGCAAAATAAAATTAAATGCGGCGTTGGATACTGGAAAAGTAATATTCAAAAATCACACAGCAATATTGAAGAAGAATTAATTGAAAAACTGGAAGTACAAAAAGGAAAGGCGCACTGGTATGGCGAAGAAAAAATGCACAGCGCCATTCAGAGGACTATAAATAAAAAAGTAGAAGAAAATATCCGTACCCGGCAACGACTGCAATTTCTTGATACTTCTTTAAATTTAAAAGTAGAAATTGAATTAAAGCATATCACATTTTTCAGACAACAAACAGCACCTTTATCATTTTAATATAAAATAAAGTGCTCCCAACAGGCAACAGGCGGCATAAAAATAATTCAGTGAAATTCCCTGTTTCATATACAAAATGGAAAAAGGAACAAATACAGCCAGGGCAATTACCTCTTGAATAATTTTTAACTGAGGAAGGGTAAAAACCTGATAGCCAATTCTATTTGCTGGAACCTGCAAAGTATATTCAAAAAAAGCGATAAGCCAACTGACAATAACAGCAACAAACCAGCCTTTATTAGACATATTTTTCAAATGGGCATACCACGCAAATGTCATGAAAACATTACTGCTGATTAACAATAGAACAGTTAAGTGTCCCTTGTTCATTTTGGTTTTTTACTTGGTTCTGAAGGTTATACGACCCCTTGTTAAATCATAGGGAGATAATTCAACAAGAACCCTGTCACCAGGATTTAGTCTGATATAATGTTTTCTCATTTTTCCGGATATATGACCTAACACTTCATGGCCGTTATCAAGCATTACCTGAAACATTGCGTTTGGCAACGCTTTTTTGATAACACCTTCGATTTTAATGGCCTCTTCTTTGGACATGGTATAGGAAAAATTGATCTGATGTGCTGAACAGCTTTATTTTAAAATTATGTGCAAATTAAATTTTTGGCCTTGCACTTTTTGAGATGTAAAGAAATAATATTTGACCGGGGTGCATTACTCCTGACCTTGTCACCCATGAAAATTCATGAATATCAAGCAAAAGAAATTTTAAGAAAATATGGTATAATTACACCTAAAGGATATGTAACTGATCGCCCGGAAGAGGCATCTGAAATTTATAGAAACCTCGGGAAAAGCGTGGCTGTAGTAAAAGCACAAATTCATGCTGGAGGACGTGGAAAAGGAGGCGGTGTAAAACTGGCCCGTTCTGCAGATGAAGCTCAGGCACATGCACGCTCTATAATTGGCATGAACCTGATTACTCATCAAACTGCTCCTGAAGGACAAAAGGTTTTAAAAGTTTTAATAGAAGAGGGAATGGACATTAAACATGAATACTATGTAGGCATTACCCTTGATCGGAGATCAAGTAAACCCGTAATCATGGCATCTACTGAAGGTGGAATGGAAATTGAGGTAGTTGCTGAAAAAAGCCCTGAAAAAATAGTTACTGAAACCATCGAACCAACACTGGGTCTTCAAAGATGGCAGGCATCACGTCTTGCCTACGCAATTGGCCTTGAGGGTGATTATAACAAACAAGCAGTAAAGATGTTCATGGGACTATGGAATGTTTATGATAAAGAAGATGCTTCACTTATTGAAATAAACCCGTTGATTACAACAGGTGATGGAAGAGTTCTTCCACTTGACTGTAAACTTGATCTCGATGATAATGGAACCTACAGACATCCCGAGCATCCAGCTTTACGAGACACCACCGAAGAGGACCCCTTAGAAGTTGAAGCCTCAAAGTCCAAACTTAACTACGTAAGACTCGATGGAGAGGTTGGTTGCATGGTTAATGGTGCCGGGCTTGCAATGGGAACGATGGACATAATTAAATACTACGGCTCTTTTCCGGCAAACTTTCTGGATGTGGGAGGCGGAGCAAATCCAGAAACTGTGACGAATGGTTTTAAGATTATCCTTTCAGATCCAAATGTAAAAGGAATTTTTGTAAATATTTTTGGTGGAATTGTTCGTTGTGACCGAATTGCAAATGGTATCGTTGAGGCAGCAAAAAATGTTTCTATCAACGTACCTTTGGTTGTTCGACTTGCTGGTACAAATGCAAAAGAAGCAAAAGATATTTTACTAAAAAGTGGAATTAAAATGCAAGTGGCAGATACTTTAGCTGATGGTGCCCAGAAAATGGTTAACGCAATCAGAAAATAAATAGGAGAAAAACATGGCAGTCTTGTTAACAAAAAAAACTAAAATCATAGTGCAGGGAATTACAGGGAAAGAAGGATCTTTCCATACAGAGCAGATGTTGGCATATAAAACCAATGTAGTTGGCGGGGTAACTCCTGGAAAAGGTGGTCAAAAATCAGAGCATGGTTTACCTATTTTTAATTGTGTTCAGGATGCAAAAGAGGCTACAGGAGCCAACGCAACAGTCATCTTTGTGCCTCCAGCATTTGCAGCGGATGCGATCATGGAAGCAGTAACAGCAAAAATCGAACTAATCGTTGTAATTACCGAAGGAATTCCAGTTAGCGATATGGCTAAAGTAATTGGATTTGTGCGTAACTCCCAGTCTATAATGATTGGACCAAACTGCCCGGGAATTATTACTCCTGGTGTAGGAAAAATCGGAATTATGCCTGCTTTTATCCATAAACCCGGAAAAATCGGAATCGTTTCACGCTCGGGAACTCTTACCTATGAAGCAGTAGCCCAGTTAACAGAGCAAGGCCTGGGGCAAAGCACAGCGATTGGTATAGGTGGAGATCCTATAATTGGCCTTCCACACCTTGCTGCTGTAAAACTTCTAGCAGAAGATCCGGCTACAGAAGGTATTGTAATGATTGGAGAAATTGGTGGTACAGCTGAAGAAGAAGCAGCGGAGTATATTAAAAAGCATGTAAAAAAACCTGTCGTTGGATTTATCGCAGGCCAGACAGCCCCTCCCGGAAGAAGAATGGGTCATGCTGGAGCAATTATTTCTGGTGGCGCAGGAACTGCGGCAAGCAAAATGGCAGCTATGAAAAAAGCCGGAATTTTTGTTTGTGAAAGTCCTGCTGAAATTGGTATCACAATGAAAAGAGCCCTTGATAAATTGAAGGCAAAGAACAAACCCGCTTCAAAAGCAGCAAAAGTATCCAAACAAGGAAGCTCAAAAAAGCCTGCAGTAATAAAAGCCGCTGCGAAAAAACCAGTTAAAAAGAAAAAGTAAGCAATTTAATACCTTTTCAGTGATATCTTTCATAAGTTCTAAAGGATATCACTGAAAAATATATCGGTAAAGAATTACACGCCTGAAAAATATTCATTTAAATCAGTTAATTTCACTCATCGATTTGAGTAGTGAAGTTAAAAAATATTATTTTAAAAAATAATCAGATTGCAGAAAGTATTAAGGCCTCTATTTCATCTTTAAACAATCTTTTAGGTGAATATTGAATTTGTTTAAAATCAGCGATATCTTTTGCAAGGTCATTTGTATCCTGATTAGTTATATAAAATTCAGACAATTTTTCAGGTATATTTAATGCTGAGAATAATGCTTTGATATAATCAATACTTTTTACCGCGCACTCCATTTTATTTTTTTCTGAATATTCAATGGAAAATATTGAAGAAAGGTTCATCATTTTTTCTGCATTTTCCGTTATAAAAAAATCTAATACATATGGCAATAATAGCGGTAAAGAATGGTGAAAACTTATTTTTGTTTTAATAGATAACACCTGCGATGCAGCCCAGGTTAAACCAGATGGATAATTCATCATTGCAAGACCACCAAAAATTGACCCTAAAAGCATCTGTTCAAGAAAATCAATGTTACCCGGATTCTGAAAAAATGGTTTCATATTGTCATGAATGATTTTTATACTCTTTAAAAGCAAAGTGTCACAGATAATATTGGATTGAGGGGAAAAATATTTTTCGAGAATTATAGTAAAAAGGGCACTTGAGTATTTCCCCGCATCATCCTGATTGAATTCACGAAATAGTTCCGAATCTACGATACATTCTCTGGGGACAACATTACTGCTTTGAAAACAATGCCTTGTTCCTTCAGTAGCATGTAAAAGTGTAAAAAATCCGCTTAACTCTTCTCCGAATGCAGGCTCATAAGGAACCGTAATTAATGACATGGCAGGAGAAAGATGATCTGGCGCATTACTAATCAAATCTGCTGAAAATTGCGGATTATTTACTAAAAGCGATATTGCCTTGGCCGTATTAATGCTATCCATTCCACCATAGGCAATAATACAATCGGAATGAGACTTTTTTGCAAAATATACTGCTGAGTCAATCTGTTCCGTATCGGGTTGTCCAATCAGTTCATCGTATACAATACAACCTGATCCATTGCGTAACAATGCCCTTCTAAGTTTTTCAAGACCTTCCGGATTTTCATTATCTTTTTGTATATTTACAATTAAAAAACGGCTTCCATAAGCAGAAACTATATCATGAATATTGTTAAGGACTCCCTTCTTAAAAACGATATTCGTGGGTGATATAAATTCAATTCCCATTCCCCTGTGTTTAGAATGTCAAAATATCAGGCCCGAATTAAAGCATCTGCTATTTTTTCAGCAACTTTTTCCAGTATTTTGTTTTCCGGATCATCATAATAGCCTTTTGCAAGTTTTTCTTTAACTTCTTTTACCTTATCTTCTCTAATGTCCGGGGCTGCCTTTACATAACTGGCAACCTGGGAAATAGTCTGGGCTTTTTGAGCCTCGTTTGATATGGAAACACTATCTGATTCTCCACTACGATTTGAGATTTCTCTGGTTTTGGGGTTTTGTATTTTATCGCCGTTTAATATTTTATTTGTATTCCCTATCTTGTCAATAACCATTTTTTTCTCCTGAAAGTGATACTTCTCACTAACTACAGTATCGGTATGTTTACTAAATTAATTAATATTTTTTATTTTTTTAAGAAATATATTTAAACTAAATCGTCAAGTAACTTTTAAGCTGAAATTCACTCTCCAGCACCTTCGCTTAAAGCCTTTTTATGCACTAAAACAACAAATTCACCCTTTTTATTACTAACAAGCCAGGAAATTGAACCACTGACTGTCCCCCAGTAACTACTTTCATAAGGTTTGGTCATCTCCCTGGCTATAAAAACTTCTACATCACCCCATTGTAATAATATTTCTTTTAACAATTTTTCAATTCTGTGAACCGATTCATAAAAACAGACAGTTGCTTCAAGATAATTATACTTAACAATTGTAGACCTTCTTTTCCCTTCTTTAGGTGAAATGAAACCTACAAAAATCAAAGGATCAACAGGAATAGGAGCGATGCTCATTATTGCAGTAATTGCAGATGGTCCTGGAACAGGCACGACCTGAATTTTGTTTAGATAAGCCTTTTTTACAAGGTCATATCCCGGATCTGAAACTCTGGGAGTTCCTGCTGAACTAACAACCGCTACAGACAATCCAGAGAGTAGAGCATTTATAATTCCTTCTGATGAATTTTTTTCATTATAAGAATAATAAGAAAAAAACTTTGCTTTTGTATTAATAGAAGCTCTTTTCAGTAAGTCTTTTAATTTAGGAGTCTGCTCACAGGCTATTATATCAACACTGCTCAGCAGATCAATAGCTCTCAATGAAAGATCACGTACATTTCCAATGGGTATGCCAATGCTGTAAAGTATGCCTGGTTTAATCTCTGACATCATTGATTATTTCTTGTCCGGTAGCTTCCTTTTCTGCTCCCATATCTGCCTTTGCAATAGCTTTATATGAGCTTTCATAATCATTTTTAGCGTTCCATATGATCCATCCGGCCCCATTTGCATCTTCTACTGCACTCATCTGGTCCTTTATGTAATCCACCAGAGATTTGCCTGATTGTTCTGTTTTTAAATTAAAACCCTGAATATAGGCAATAATCCTTACCTTACCGCAGCGGCTAATAGAATTTTCAACTCCTTCTTTAATAGTATTATAGGGTTGCGAAATTCTATTAAAATCTCCGGTATAATGAGAAGGATACAACATTGGATATAGGGAATCAACATAATGTGAAAAATTTTCCAGTTTTTGACCAATATGATCGTGATTATTAAGAGTTATACGTCCAAAAACATCTGCCGAAAGGCGAATATTCATTCTGTCTGCAGTTGCTCTTGCAGCTTCCAGAATTGTATTAATAACATGATACTTTTCTTTTAAAGGAATCTTTAATAATTCTTTATCATCAGCATATCTTATATAATCAAGTTGAACCTCTTCAAATCCTTGATGAGCGGCAGCCTCCATAAGTGCAAGAATTGAATCAATATATTCTTTTTCAGGATATTTGGTTTTTAAACCTCCTAAAAATACTACTACACGGGCAACAGGGTAAATTCCATTATTTTTTAACATCTCTACATGAGACTTGGGAACCATTTTCTTTTGAACATCCACTACCATTGTATTAATATTAAACAATTTAGACTTCTCAATAAAATGGGAAAGCTTTTTGTAAGATAATGCTGTACCATTTGAAATATAAATCCCTCTGATATAATCAGGAACAGGAAATTGAATACGACTGATCTTGATATCAGAATGGACGTTCTTTTTTGCAATATCCTCAAAAGAAAAAGGCATCTCTTCTTTTATCTCTTGGTTAGTAGGTGCTTGCTCAGGTTCCATTTTTTTAAATACTTCAGACAAGGAGGATGGAGTATTATTTAAGTTATTCGAGATCAATCCGGTACTCATTATATTTACCCTGTAAATATACGGTATATGTACACATGTCATACTGGTATAGAATGTGGTTAGTGTTAAAAATAATAATAAAGTTCTGCCCATATTTAACTCATATCGGTCTGTAGAAACGATTGATTTATTATTTTTCAGAAAGTAAAAAATTAAATTACACTTTTCTCTTCTTTATAGTAAAGGGCTTACTTTTTCCAGAGCCAATGCTTCGGGGAGTTTGAGCCTTTTCTGATAATTTGCTTATCTGCATAGGTAATTGTCGTACACGTACTTTTTTTAAGTGAGATATCGTTGCTGCTGGCAAGTCTTTAGGCAAATCGACAGTGGAATAAGTTTTACTGATTTTAATACCTTTGATTTTATCACCTGTAATTCCTGCTTCATTGGCAATTGCACCGACAATTTCTCCTGCTGTTAAACCATGCTCACTCCCGACCTCAATGCGAAAACTATCCATTGCAACGCCCCCCCCAGATCTACTCTGGCTTCTTCCCGGCATATCACGACCTTTTTTAGGGCGATTAAAATCGCCATCTCTATGACTTTCTTTATGCCCCCCCCGGTTACTCTCTCTTTCAAGAGGTATTTCACTGAGTTTTTCCGTTTTTAAAGGTTTATCTTTTTGTGCCAGATAGGCTAATGCTGCAGCCAATTGTTCAATAGATACCTCTTCTTTATGAACAATTTCTGTTACCATTTCTGAAAAAAATTCAAGATCCTGTGTTTCGATGGTTTCTGAAATCATTTTATGAAACTGATCAACCCTTTTATTGGTAATCGTTTCTGCAGATGGAAGGTTCATCAGCTCCATGCGCTGACCTGTTACTCTTTCGATATCCTTCAACATGCGCATTTCACGACCGGAAGCAAACAATATCGCCACACCTAATTTTCCTGCCCGGCCGGTTCGACCGATTCTGTGAATATAAGATTCTACATCCTGAGAAATATCATAATTAATAACATGCGTTACTCTTTTTACATCTAGCCCTCTGGCTGCAACATCTGTAGCTACAATAATATCAATTTCACCATTTTTTAATTTTTCAATGGTCTTCTCTCTTTTTGCCTGGGTAATTTCACCATTTAAGGCCTCTGTTTCAAATCCTCTGGCAATCAGCTTGTCGGCCACTTCTATAGTATTATTTCGCGTTCTTACAAATATAATAATTCCGTCAGTCTCCTCATGATCCAGAATACGAGTTAAAGCATCGATTTTATATCTAAAATTTACTGGCACATAATACTGTTTTATCGCTGATACAGTCGCTGTCGGGCTTTTTATTTTCACCTCAACAGGATTATTCAGATGCCTTTGCGCTACTCGTTTAATTTCTGCAGGCATGGTTGCAGAAAAAAGAGCTACTCTTCTTTCCGCTGGCAGTTGTTCTAAAATCCACTCCACATCATCGATAAACCCCATTCTAAGCATCTCATCTGCCTCATCAAGTACAATGGTTTTTATATTATTCAATAACAAGGTTTTTCTGCGAAGATGATCCATAACTCTTCCCGGAGTTCCTACAATAACATGAACACCGCGTTTTAGTTGTTTTAATTGATGCTGCATCCCCTGCCCGCCATAAACAGGTAAAACATGAAATCCCTTTAATTTTTTTGCATATGTCTGAAAAGCTTCTGATACCTGAATAGCTAACTCTCTGGTAGGTGCTAAAACCAATGCTTGCGGATTCAAATTAGATATATCCAGAGCCTGCAGAACGGGAAGAGCAAAAGCAGCCGTCTTTCCGGTGCCTGTTTGGGCCTGTCCCAAAACATCACGACCTTCAAGAAGTGGCGGTATTGCTACAGATTGAATTGGGGATGCAGTTTCATAACCTATTTCTTTCAGAGTTTCCAGAAGAAAAGGTGCCAAACCTAATTCATTAAAATTTTTAGATGTTTCCATTTGAGTGCTCCATTGATAGCGCCGTACAATTATAAGGTGGGTAAGACATTCTGAGAGGCGTATTGATGTTACCTTAATTATTTCAAGAAACAGGTTGGATACCATTTTTTTACTAACCCTATGGTCAGAAGGCAAATTCAAAACGCAAATGAAGATCAATCTATTTTAGCAAAAATATTATTTAAAAAAATTTGATTTATTTTACTCTATCATTTATATACAAACACGATTTAAAAGTAACACCAATTTCAACCTGGAAAATAAGATTTTTTCCCCGTAGCCGAAAGCTTTTACCCTTTACATATATTATGGATTCTGTTTCTGCGCTTGAAGCAGCTTTTTTATATTTTTCGATATTTAATTGTAGAAATAATATCACCAGCTTTTGTGATAATCTCTCCATTAGGCAGTGGCAATGTTTCTTCAAATTTTATTAAATCTGAATAATATTTTACTATCTCGTTTTTTTTACTCATAAAAAATGCTTTAGGAAAATAGTACATACTGTTTCCTGCTTTAATACCAATATAATGATCTGTAAAAAGTTTTGTATTTTGTTTTAAAAAAATAGAAAGAGTACCCGGAGAAAGATTAAGCTCTTTTTCAATATCTTTTTCATTATATGGGAAAAGGGCTGTTCCTGAAAATTTCCTTTCCTTGATATAAAGGTTATTTAAATATCTTGTCATTTTTGAACTGGAATTTTGTAATTTATTATTTAGATCTGAAGTCTCTTTTGACATTGCAGAAGATTTGCTCTCTTTGGACGACATTTCAATTGCATTCTTTAGAATTTTTTTTGTGGAAGATTTGGGAGTCTCTACGGTATTTTTCTCTGAATTATTTTTAATTTCAGCCTCTCTTCGAAGCTTCTCTTCATAGCGAACCTTTTCCATATTTTGTTCAGAATATATTCGTGATTTTTTCTTATAATACTCCACCAGATCTTTGGATCCATAGAGCAGAGATTCATGTTCAAGTTCTTCCCTGATAGTATTGTAAACAATTGTGTGATCCTTGATCTCTTTGGGCGAATAGGTTTTACGTGTAAATTTTCTTCCTTTATAATCAAGACCGGTGGGTAGGTTTCCTTCAAAAACATCGGCAATCAGCTCTTTTTTTACAAATTGTTCAATATCTGCAATTATCGCTTCATTACTTTTGTTATTATATTGTGGAAAATCTTCATGATATTTTAACTTTCGTGCCGCTTTTTCCAAACGTGACCGATACTCAATATCGTTAATTACCTTAGCCGATGGTGCCGGATCAGGAAAAAGAATTCCCATTACAAAACTGACAATGTTGTTTTTTGCTGATTGTGGAGGATTTTTAATATTTGATGAGAGCCCTGAGGCCTGGAGAGTATCTGAGCGACCTCTGTTAAAATATTGTATTACTTTTTCGTCATTATTTTTTAAAGATAAAAGAGAATTGAATACACTTTCTATAAATTTTCGCTTCCCCTGAAGTAGTGATTGAAAAAGATAAACAAATGGATTAATCAAAAGAAAAACTATATCTTTTTTCCGTTTGAACAGCTGTTTTTTAAAGATCGATTGTTTATGCAAATTATTATCCCGCAATATCTCTTCGAGAACCAGAAGCTCAAATGCATTGGCACTTTTCAAAACCGTTTCCACCATAGAATTTTCGATTATACAATAATAGTCTTCTGCTGAACCTAAAAATGTAGCTTCTTTAATTGTACTTAAAATTCCGGGTGTTTTTAAAACCTCCTCAAATACTTCCTGGGAATAAAAAGATACCGGAATAAAATAGAGCCACTTTCTTGCTTTGATTTTATCGATAAGTATATCAATATAAATCTGCTTCTCATGCTCTTTTTGTTTTTCAATCTGCTCCTGAATAATTTCAAGTTTTTTTCTGGATAAAAAAATTTCAAACGCAATTTTCCTTAATGCATCAGGCTTCGCATAATATGCAATAAAAACCTCTGCCAGAGCCTCCCACTTTACAAAAGAGGCATCTCGTTCAATAGATTCAACAACTATTTTCAATTTTGATAAAAATTCCCCGTCACTATTGTTGTTTTGCAGGGATATCAGAAACTCCTTTGCCGTAATCAGAAGAAAATTACAAAGGTAATGGTATCTTGTAATAATTTCTGCAGGCTGATGAACCAAAAGAATCGGGTTAAAGGTTTGATCAAAATCAAACATTGTCGCAGGGATTTCAAGATAAAGAATCTCATCCCGTTTTCTTAATTCAGGTAAAATATATTTATGATAAATGTGATATCCTTTTTCCTTATCTACATCCTCATCAAGTTGAAATTTTGGGGAAAACCAGGTTGTTTCCATATCATCAAGTTCAATCTCCTTTTTTAAAAACTCATGCATACTCTCTTCATCGTCGAATGGAAGAATAGAACGTGCATGTTCTAAAATATTTTCAACAGTAATTCGATCAGATCGCAAAAGTGTTTTGACATAGTCTATATTTCCGGCAAAATAAACCGGTTTAAAAAAAGATTGGTTATTTTCAAAAAGAGCACCGTAATGTTTTACAACAAATCGTCCATACCCATCTTTTTTAGTTGTAAGGTAATCCAGAATTGCTTTCACATTAATACTTTTCATCGACTCTTTCTCAAGCTCTTGAAAAATTTCAGATAATGAAATACCGGTATAACGATAATTATTTAAAAATGATTTTGTAGCATTAACAATCAGTTTATAAATAAAAGTAATTCCCTTTAAAGCAGTTTTAGGAGTATAACTCTGATCAAGGGGTTCTAGATATACCCCTGCCTTTACCTCATTTATAAGATCAGAAAATTCTGATTCAAGATAGTGGACTCCACTAGAGGAACTCAAGCGGGACTCATTTTGATCTTCTGTATTCATTATTTGCCTGAATTTTTTGAAAAGGGATTATAAAAACTTTTTATTTCTCATTTCAATAGATTAAGTGTAAAGAAAAACATTTTCTTACAGATGCAAGCAAAATTTATTATAAATATACTGTTTTCGCCTTATTGCACAAATATTAAACGATCAATTGTTTTTTATTTCTTCTGATTGGCTTTTTCATTTACATTATAATTTAATAAGGATTACTGCCAATATGAACATGATGATTTTAGGAAGTGGCGGAAGGGAATATGCCTTTTATTTAAAAATCAGGCAATCAAACCTCGTAAAAAAACTTTATTTCGCACCTGGAAACGGTGGAGTCGAAAGTGAATTTTCTATTAATATTGATATTAATAACTTTAAAGAGGTTGAAGAGACCGTTAAAAAATACCAGATTGATTTTTTACTCGTTGGTCCTGAACTTCCCCTCGTAAATGGAATAAAAGATTATTTTTCGAAAGCATTACCAGGGCTGCATGTTTTTGGACCGAATGGTTATGGAGCTCAACTTGAAGGTTCAAAAGTTTTTTCCAATGATTTTATGGTTACTCAAAAAATTCCCACTGCAATAAGTAAAGAAGCCTCAAACCTCGAGTCTGCATTGACTATATTGAAAAACCATACTTTGCCAGTTGTTATTAAAGTCGATGGACTTGCCGCAGGAAAAGGAGTAACCATTCATGATGATAAAAATGAGGCACAACATCAACTAGATCTTGTTTTCAATAAAAAAATTTTTGGTGATGCCGGAAAGAAGATTCTTTTTCAGGAGTTTATGCAGGGCAAAGAGGCCTCGTTATTTGCATTATGCAACGGCAAAGATGCCATTTATCTACCTACTGCATGTGATTACAAAAGAGTTTTTGATGATGGGAAAGGCCCCAATACCGGAGGAATGGGATCTTATGCCCCCGGTACAATATTGACACCTGATAATATTGCATTTGTTCATAAAAATATTGTTCAAAAAGTAATTGATAAATTTAACTACACCGGAATTCTATATGTTGGTTTAATGATTCATGAAAATGATATTTCTGTTGTAGAGTTTAATTGCCGCCTTGGTGATCCTGAAACCCAGTCAGTTCTGCCTTTGATAGAAAGTGATATAGTTCCTTATCTCTTATGGAGTGCAGGAGCGGAGAAAAATGTTTACAAAGTAACTGGAAAAGGTTATTATCATGTGCCACAAAAACCAGGGTATTCATTAAACGTAGTTATCAGCGCCGCAGGCTATCCCGGAAATTATGAAAAAAATCTGGAACTCCATTTGCCTGAAAAATTGCCTGAAAATGTACATATTGTCCATGCCGGAACAAAAAAAATTGATGGAAAAATTTTATCGAGCGGCGGCAGAATACTGAATATTGTAGGTTATGATAAAGATGCCCGGAAAGTTAAAGAAAAGGTCTACGAATTTATTAATAGTCTTAAAAAGATAAATGATTTTTCAAAACTACATTACCGCACTGATATTGGAAAATAATGAAGTTTAATTGCTACACAATTTCAGAATTACTATATTACGGAAGTAACAGTTACCTGCAATATTTTTCAAAAAAAACAGGTTATCTGGTAAATAACAGCGCAGTTGATTTATCTGAACAGGTAAAGTGGATTTGGAGACATTTAAACCGTATTTATAATTTCCAGGATCAAGTTAAATTACTTTCTGAAAATGAAAAGGAGGTGCTCTGGCATTTAATCAATAATTTTGGCCACCTGAAATATCCTGAGGAATATGGAGAAAAACTTGAAATAAAAATACCATGGATATTTAAACATCCTCAAGGTGGTGTTTTTATACCTCTGGAAATGCTAAAATTATTAATGGAAGAAAAAGAAATCAGAGACCGAAATTTCTTGTTTAATGTGATCTTCAGACTTGGACTAAAAGAGATGAAAAATTTTGCTTCTTTTACCGCTAATACACTGGAAGGTCAGGTTACCATCTCATTTGAAAATAATGCAAGAGATATGTCACTGGTTCTTTACCTGTGGTTAATCAACAAATTTTTTGATAATCTCGACAAAACATCTACCTATTTTAATAAAGAAGTTATTATTACACCTCTGCAAAATTTTGTACGCGAAGATCAACATAAAAAAGACGAGAAAATTATGGCTAACAACTGGCCCATCGAACCTGTTCCCATATGGGACTACCTAACAGCTTTTTTTCCAGAGAAAAAAAGAGAAATCGACAAATGGCATCATTACCTTATAAATGGGAATAAAGGCTTTTACAGGTCTTTAGCTCTATTGGCGTCAAAAAACAGTAAAATTGTTGAAATCTTCCGCAACGGCTTGCTGGTTCCTGTTTTAAACAAAAACCACGGAAAATACTCAAAAAACAGGGAAATTAAAATTGTTACCCCTTCAGAATTTCATTACTGGATAGCTCTGAAATCTACTGAAAAAATAACCTCTATAAAAAATCAACTATAATCTGGTAATAATAATTTCAACTCTTCTGTTCTTTTGCCGCCCTGGTTCTGTCTCGTTATCCATAACTGGTTTGCTTGATGAATAACCTTTTGAGCGCAAACGCATTAGGGAAATTCCATGATTAACCATATAGTTTAACACAGAATCTGCCCTTTTTTGTGAAAGTGTCCGGTTCTTCTCTTCTTTACCCTGATTATCAGTGTGTCCGCCGATTTCAATCTCCATATGGGGATTCTCTTTTAACATCTTTATTATTTTATTGATTTCATTGTAAGAGTCACTATCGAGAGTATCTGATCCTGTTTTAAAAAATACATTGTTAAGAGTAAGCGTTGAGCCTTTTTTAACCGGCGCCATAATCATTTCAAGAGATGAGGTAATTTGAGACTGATTGAAACGCAGATCAATTAGCGTACTAACGGGCATATAGCCCTGTACATTCGAATGAACTGCGTATCTCTCACCATAAGGAAGAGTTAATAAAAAATTTCCCTCATCGTCTGCACTTGCGACACCAAGCAATGTATCATCACTGATTCTTTCATAAAAAATTTCTGCCTGCAACGGCTTCTGGGAAATCGAAGAAACCTTTCCCGCTACAAGTAAAGTTTTTTCTGGTCGGAACTTTTCAGGAAGTTCGACAATATAAATATCACGCCCATTGTCTTTGGTGTCCGTAGTAAAAACAGCATAAAGTCCATCGGGATGAACAATATAACTGGTTTCATTATTGGAACTGTTAATTGATTCACCCATGTTTTCAGGTTTTGTCCAGTTTTGCCAGGAATCATCAAGCCTTCGGGAAAAATACATATCATATCCACCAAGGCCACCTGGTCTGTTACTGGAAAAGTATAAAGTTTTATTATCCTGTGCGAGATAAGGAGTTACTTCATTATAACGAGTATTTATCAGTCCCCCCAGAGAAACAGGCGAACTCCATATTTTATCTGGTTGCAAAAAAGAGACATAGATATCCATCCCTCCCTCGGAATCATCTCTTTCCAGATTTAAAATCAATGTTTTTCCATCCAGGGAAATATAATAGTTGGTATTGGATGCTTTATTATAAAAATTGTGAATTTTCAATGCAACTGGATAGCTCCATTTACCATTTTCATAACGGGAATATGATATTCCCTCCTGAATAGTTCCATCTGGCTCAAAGGCATTACTTACATACAAGGTTTTCCCATCACTGGAAACGCCGACAGGAAAATCATATTCTTTCGAGTTAAAAGAGGCTTCAATATGCCTGGCAGGACTCCAGGTCAAATCAGGCTGTAATTCGCTTACATAAATATCCTGATCATCCTTATGTCTTTTGATGCCTTTATTAAAAGGATCCCCTTCTCTGCAGAAAAATAGTTTATTACCGCTTGGGGTGAAAATGGGAGCAAGTTCATGATATAATGAATTTATTTGCGGAGATAATGGTTTCACCTTCCGTTTATCTTCTGCATTGAGAAAATAAACAGGAAGATGAAAAATTAAAAATAGTGTAATTAGCCTATTCAGCATTAATCATCAGATCTACCACCTAACAGGCCAGAGCGAATCAGATAATACAACAAGGTAACTACGGCACTCACTGCTGCTGCGACATATGTCATTGCTGCTGCATTTAATACCGAAGCTACACCATCTCTTTCTGCTTTTTGAGTAATAATTCCAGACTCCCATAAAATACTTTTAGCCCGTGCTGAAGCATCAAATTCAACGGGCAATGTTACCAATTGAAAAAGAACAACTGCGGAAAACAACACAATACCTGCAATGATTAATCCCTGCATCTGCATAAAGAAACCAGCCATTAAAATAAACCAGCTCATATTACTGCCAATGTTCGCTGTAGGTACTAAAGCCGTTCTTAAAGAAAGCATAGAGTAATGAACTTTGTCCTGAATAGCATGTCCAGCCTCGTGTGCTGCAACGCCAACAGAGGCAATCGACCTGCCGTCATATACATCGGAAGATAGTCGTAAAACTTTGGCAGTAGGATCGTAATGATCTGACAAAAATCCATCCGCCCGTTCAACTCGTATATTACTTAGACCAGATGCCTGTAAAATCTTGACTGCCGCCTCTGCGCCGCTCATACCTGTTGAAGTACGCACATTAGAATATTTATTAAACTGGCTTTTTACGCGAAATGAAGCCCATACAGATAAAACCAGTGCAGGTGCTATCATCATAAAATAGAGTGGATCAAAAAACATAAAAATCTCCTTGAACAATTTTGTAATCAATCATAGGTGATATTCTACTACAACTGGATAATTTTGTCCACTGTTTTATATCATAAAGTTGTAAAAAAATTGCTTTTTTATAAAAAAAGAAAAGGCATAGACGAAGCAAAATTATTTTGATTGTCATACAGGATAATAATATTTATTATACTTTTAATAATATTTATACTATGCCCTTTGATTTACAGAATTATCTAACGAAATATAAAGAAATAATTGATCAATTTCCTTATCTTGATGTTAAACTAGTCTCTTCCCCGAACCAACCCCACAATATTGCTATTGCAAGTGCGCGCACATGTTACAACTCCAAAGGACTTGTCTGGCCTGAAGAGATGGATCGAAATGAAAAGTCTCTTGAACTAAGAGACAAAATCGCTGCCTCAACTCTTGCCGCAGGTCATTTAACAACAAGACAGCATGCTCATTTTGTTTTTGCTATAAATGGGGTAAGCAGAAATGTCATCTGGCAATTTTTACATGCTCACCCCTATTATAATTCTGAACAAGTCTCCCAAAGATATGTTGAAATAACAGGAGACAACTGGTATACCCTGCCCAAAAAGTTAATGACTGATGAGATTGTCGAGTATCATAAAAATGCTATAAATTTTTATGATGATTTAAACATAACTTTAAAACCTTATGTAGCAGAACTTTATTTTAAAATCCACAGAACCAGGGCATCAAATCGTTTAAAATATGAAAAAGACGTATTGAAAAAAACCATGGAAATCAGCCGATATATAATGCCCGTTTCTACCAATGCAAGATTATATCATACAATCAGTGCTTTGACTTTATACCGCTACGTAAGAGTCATGCTTATATATGGAAGTGGAGAGATCATTGCCTTGATACTCAAAATGCTTCAGGCAGTAAATGAGGTCGATTCTGATCTGGTCAAAGAAATTCCTGATCCCTTGACCGATGAATTTGAAATCTCAGATCTTCATTCTATTCAAACCGAAAACAACCGATTTGATACCGAAATTCTCAAAAATAATAATTATGCCCGTCTGATAAATCATAATGAAATTACACCGGAATATTTAAATTCATTGTCAAAATTACTGGGTGGATCAAATAATTATTCCTATGATGATATATTTAATGCCGATAAAAATTCCTTTTTATCAGATCCCCTTTTTTCTGCATCTCTTGATCCTAAAAGCAGAGTTTTAAATCAGCTCCATTTTACCTTTGCTCATAAGCTGTCTCATACAGCTGACTCCCAGGAACAACGCCATCGAACTCTCCCCGGAACCCGTCCTTTTTTAGTTAATCAAGCCTCTTTTGAACCAGATTACATTACTCCCCTTTTAATTAAAGAAATTCCTGCAGTGCAAAAAAGTTACAATCAATATATGGAAAAAATATTTAATATGATCAAAAAATTGCATCAAAGTGGAATTTCCCAACATGATGCAACTTATCTCTTGCCAAATGCACATCCGGTCCGCTATTATGAATCAGGTGATTATTTAAATTTTTATCACAAATGGAAAGCACGCTTGTGTTACAACGCACAGGAAGAGATATTTTACTCTGCTCTTGAAGAGGTAAAACAGATAAACGCCAGATTTCCTTTTCTTGCTAAATATATTGGCCCACCCTGCCTTTTAAGAAACAATATAAAACCAAGGTGTCCTGAAGGTGACAGGTATTGCGGTGTCAAGGTCTGGAAACTTTCTCTGAATGACTATTCCCGTCTCATTTAACAAGCTTTTTCAGCTCATTTAATAAAACACTATTTTCCTCTTCTGTTCCAATAGTAATTCTAAGATATTTTTTTAACAAAGGGGTATTAAAATAACGAACCAGAATTTTTTTCTCTTTTAATTGGTTTAATATGTTGACCGCCTCAAGAGGACGAGGTGGTTCTATTACTATAAAATTAGCTTCTGATGGAAATACATTGAATCGGAGCTCTTTTAAACTTTTTATTAATGCTTTTCGACTCTCTTGAATTTTTTTCACAGTTTCATTAAACCAGGTTTTATCCTGAAGAGCAGCTACTCCAATATATAAGGACGCAATGTCTTCATTATATGAATCCTTTACCGCTCTAAAGGTATCCATATAAAGATTATTCATGCAAATAATATATCCAATTCGCATTCCGGCTAGTGCATAACTTTTAGAGAAAGTTCGAACGATAATCACATTATTATAGTTTTTAATAATACTTAAAAAACTTGATGGTTTTGAATCGACAAAATCATTATAAGCTTCATCCAAAATCCATAATTTTTTTGATGAACCTATTAATTTAGCCAGTTTATTGATATCAAAATATTCTCCGGTATTAGCATTGGGATTGGGTAAAAAAACAATTTTGGCGTTACTGTTCTCAAGCTTTTCCGGATTAAAGTTTAAGGAACCATTTTCCATAGGCGCAAGATAAGTTGAGGCACCTGCAGCTTTAATCAGCGTATCATACAAGCTGTAGGTTATTTCAGGCATGGCCGCCGAGTCGCCTTTATCAAGAAAAATTTTACAAATAAGGGAAAGTGCTTCATCAGATCCATTGGTAATAAGAACATTTAAAGGATCTATATCAAAGTTTTTTGATACCTCTGTGCGCAAAGGTTCGCCAAAAGGATGAGGATATTTTTTTAATTTTTCCGGATTTTCTGCAAGATACTGCAGAGAGTGTAAAACTTTTTTAGAAGGTGAATAGGCATTTTCGTTTGTATTTAGCTTTATCCAATCCGATTCTGTTGGCTGTTCACCCGGGGTGTAAGGGGCAAAATTCTTGAATATTTGATTACGCAGATCAGACATTTTCTATATATCCTGAATCCCATTTTATAGCGGGTACATGTTGAATAGTTTTTTTATTCCAAAAAAAGGTTTCTTCAGTACTTTCAAGAAGTTCTGATAAATCAAAAAGTGCCTGCCTGGAAAAAGAGGCCCAACATTCAAGTGAAGGAATTTTCAGGTAAATTTTAGTATGAAACTCCACTAATTGAGCATCACTTGCATCAATTTCTTCATGGCTTTCTAACAAAAGTTTATTTTTATTTATTTTTAGCACTTTAAGAAGCGGACCTTCTATCTGCAGATAAACTTTTTCTTCCAGAGAATGGAATCTATTTAATATATATATTCCTTGTTGATCTTTATGGAGATTTTGCTTGTAATAATTTAAAATATCCTTATTTACAATAATAACGTTGTTTGCAAACCAATCACCCTGGGTGTTAATTTTAATAAAAAAATTATCGGTAGAAGATAAATTTGTAATCTTTTGCTTCACACTTTTTCAATTACGTTACTTAACTCCTGGGCATTGCGTCTAGTATCTCTTGATAATATTTCAAGACGGTCAGAGTTTTGTTCAATATTTAGAGCTTTGCTCTGCAGATTTTTCATCTCATCTGTAAGTTCAGTATTTGTATTAATCTGTTTTTTACCCAGGTTATTTATATTATGAGCAATCGATTTTAATTCAGTTATCATAAATTTAGCGGCCGACGCCTTTACGGAACTTTCTTTGCTGTCTTTTGTTATCTCTACAATAAAGTTTTCTATATCATTCATATTATCAGCTATTTTTAAAAAGGAGTGTGCCAGTTGATTTACGAGGTCGCTGCTATGATCCACCTTTTCAACTTCGTTTGCTACAAGTTCTGAAATAACAGACGCACTTTCACTGGTCTGGTCTGCGAGTTTACTGATTTCGGCAGCAACAACGGCAAATCCCCTTCCGTACTGTCCTGCCCTTGCTGCTTCAATAGAAGCATTTAAAGCAAGCATATTTACCTTTTCTGCAATCTGTTGTATCGTAGCATTCATATTTTCAATTTTATCATTTCCGGCTTTTACTTCAGAAACAGCAAAAAGTGTCTGCCGCACGTTGCTAACACCTTTTGCAGCTTCCTGGGTTGTTTCATTAATTTTTTCTTCATAACGAATAGATTTATCTGTTAGCCGCATAAGAGAATCATTTACATCTTTTAATGAAACATCTACCTTATCAACCAGATCTGTTTGCTGATTTGCCGCTGTTGAAATATCCTCAATATGTGAAGACATGTAATTAAGAGCAATCATTCCTTTGTTCATGGTTTTAAGAGTATTACCGGCATTATATTTCAAATCCACGCTCATTTGGTGCAAATTTTCAGATGATCGGTTTAGGGATTCTGTCAGTTGAGTCGAATGTATCACTCTCTGCATCTTGTCTACAAGGGACTTTTGCCGATTGGTTTCATTTTCTGATATCTCCAGAGATGTGTCCATAATAATTCTGATTAAATAAAGCAAAATACAGGCGATCGTAAGAGATAATACCGAAACGGCTACACCTGCCTTGGATGCATCATATACAATAGGATCAAGCGAATTCTTTATTTGATTAAAAAACATGATCACCACAGCAATAAACGTTGTTGCAACTGGAAAAATAATCCTCTTCATTCCAAAAAGTGATGCCGCAATTAGTACAATAATCATTAAATAAGGGTATGTAGTGAATCCGGTATGTTGATCCTTTCCGATTTTACTCCAGAGGCCTAAAATTACAACTGCCCCCAGTACGAGTATTAGTGTATGAGCAGCTGAGTAATAATGACCTGTTATTAATATGGCAAAAACAACTATACTTGCAACTAATGCACTGATTATAAATGGTTGCGCTATGTGTAAACGTTCGGGTATTAGAAAAAAGTAGATAAAAAAGAAGGCTATCATCGATATAAACAAAAAAAGAGAAAAAACAAGTAAAATACGGGCTTTTTTTAATGTAACATGGTCTGCATGTTCATACTTGTTTAAAAGCAGGTCTCTGTATTTATCATACAATTTCATAAATTACTTCCATTATCGGAAGGTTGCATTCAAATCTGGATAAAGATTTTGATTTAATTTTAAAACGAATAAATGAATAACTTGTGCTATATGTAAATCAATTTTTACTTCAAACTCTACTTTATCATTGTCAGGCTGAGTAGATAATAAATGATACAGAATGTCTTTGGGTAAAGTTGGTCTCATTGCCGGAGCAGGTGACCTGCCTCATTTTGCATTAAAAGAGCTGCTATTACAAAATATTCCATCTTTTGTTTACCTTATAGACCAGGCAGCCCAGTATTCAGATTATGAAAAGTATAAAAATAAAATTACGCTGCGTACAACAAATGTAACAGCTTTAGCCAGCCTTTTAAAGCTGATGAAACAAGATGGCATAACACATCTTCTTTTTCTTGGTAAAATTGAGAAAAAAAATCTTTTTAAAAATATTAAATTTGATTCGCTCTCCATGAAACTTATCTCCCGGTTAAAAAACCTGGGAGATCATCAAATATTTGATTCTTTAAGTGAAATTTTCACAAACAAAGGTTTTAAAATTCTACCGCAAACTTCTTTTCTGCAAACCCTGCTCTTAAAGGACGGAATATATTCCAGGAAAAAACCGGGAAAACTATTAATACCTGAAATAAAATTTGGAATGGAAATGGCCTTGAACTTAAGCAAACTTGATATCGGTCAAACTGTAGTTGTCAGTCGAAAAACGGTAATTGCGGTTGAAGGAATTGAGGGAACAGATAATACCATTCAAAGGGCTCTATCTTTTATTGGAAGACATCCTTTGGTTATCTGCAAATCCTGCAAAACAAGTCAGGATACAAGGTTTGATATGCCTACAATTGGTGTTCATACTCTTGATTTAATTCCAGAAATAAAGAATGAAGTCGTTATTGCAGTTGAGGCAGAGCGAACACTTGTTGTAGATCCGGAAAAATTTATCAAAAAAATAAACGAAAAAAAATTTATATTCTGTGTAGTTGCTTCAAAAGATAAAATCAATTAAAAATTATTGACACGATAAAACAGGGAGATTGTTTCAAATATATGAATGAAACCAATAAAAAACTGGAAGGACTTATAAAGCCTGTCGGTATTCGCAAAGATTTGCCATTGGCAGATATAACAACTGCAATGAATAACCAGGCAATAACAGGAAACAAACTATTAAAAGAATTTTATGAAATGAATCCGGTTTATGCTCGTTTTGTTATGTTAATCGATTCAAAACAATTTTTATCACAAGATGAATATGAATCTCAACTGGAAACATTTTATCAAAAATATCCGGGATATCGTAATGCAGCATTTCAAAAACAGGTATTCAATAATATACGCGAATGCCTTCCCGCTGGATCTCTCGTAAATGTCAAAGGTGGATTTGCCGTGATGAAAACTGAGCGCAGACATGGAAGAAGCCCTAATGGCACCTTTCCTGTTGATTGTGAAATAATTCGTGAAGTACAGGACTTCAAACATACACGCGGATTTATTACAGAAAGTGAATTTGTACAGGTTCTTGATGTGATGATCGACTTTCTAAAAACAAAAATTTTATATGAAACAAATCGAAGTATCGGACAGGGAGAGTTGGCAATACCGGTGAGACTTATTACAGATAAACCCTCAATGGCAGCATTTTCAATGAATATGTTCAGGCCACCTGTCGAAAAAGGGGAAAATTCTCTTGAATCCTGGACCATTTTAGCCTCTCCAAGTTTTAGACATCCCAGAGAAGAGCGATTTATTGATGGAGTTTTTAAATTTACTGATTATAAAAGAAGAATTATTTTAATTGGAGGCAGTGGCTATAATGGAGAGATAAAGAAAGGCATGTTCGCTGTCGCCAATCATATCTATCCACTTCAAGGACACCTTAGCATGCATTGCTCCTCAATTTACGATCCGAAATTAAACGATGTAACCTTGATTTTCGGCTTATCTGGTACTGGAAAATCAACAGTTAGCTCAGGTGTTGAAAATGGAAAAATATTAAGTGATGACGAAACAGGTATAAATCTGGATACCGGAAAAACTTTTAACCTTGAATATGGAAACTACTATAAGACAGGTGGATTGTTATCAGAAAAAAGAGTATTAAATGCGCTTGAAAATATTCAAGAGAATCAAATTGCAATTTATGAAAATGTAGTGGTTTCTCCCGCCGGGCATGTTGTATTTGGTGCCGATCCAACAGGAAATGGACGCGTTAGTGTACAATTGGCTGCACTGGAAGGGGCCATTCAGAATGGAACCTTTCCACTTCCTAAAAAAATTATTATTTTGTCAAGGGATGTAAATGCTGTCCTGGATCCGGTAAACATTTTAACAAAAGAACAAATTATTTTTTATCTGAATCTGGGTTATACATCCAAAACACCTGGAACAGAAACCGGAATTACCAAACCTATTCCAACTTATTCAAAATGGGAAGGGGGTCCTTTTTATGATCTGAAAGATGAAATTATTATGAAAATATTAATGAAATTTTTATACAATAATGATGTTGATGGTATTTTACTGAATTCGGGCGAGAGAGGAGGTCCATATGGTACGATACACAATGTAAGATACCCTATCTATGTTACCCTCGAAATAGCAAAAAACTTCATTAACAATAATATCATCGATGGCTTCAGGAATTCTCCGGAAAATTTTGAAGTGAATGAAAAACTGGGAACCATCAGGCCTTTACGACTTTCCGAAGTAAGCGAAGATATAAATACTTCTTTAAATGCATCCAGGCTCTGGGAGATAAACGGTTTTGCAAAAGAGTATGAAGAGACCTCAAGGATCTTGTTTGATGAATTTAAAAGCCACGCCAGTGATTTAATGAATAATCCCGATGAAGCAATTCAAAATATTGTAAAAGCAGGACCTCGGTAAAAGAAATAACATATGGATGAGATAAGAGTAAGAGTTGCCGGTCTTTATATTGAAAATAAACAAATTTTACTGGTTAAACATCGCAAAGATGGACAAGAGTATTATCTTTTGCCGGGTGGTGGTCAAAATAGTGGAGAGAGTATGACCCAGGCACTTGAAAGAGAGTGGCAAGAGGAGTTAAATGTTGAAATTACTACGGGAAAATATCTTTTTTCAGGAGAATCAATCCCTCCCCTGAACAGCAATAAACGGCATGTTCTACAGGTAGTTTTTGAAGTAGATAAGGTTAACGGAAATATTTTATTATCACCCGATAATACGCTAATTGATTTTGAATGGGTTCCTCTGGTAGAAATTAATTCTATCAGGTTATACCCTTTCTGTAAAAATCAAATATTTTCGGTATTAAATGGTCAAAAACCAGAATTATACATGACCTATAATTGGCAAGATGGATAAAATCATTATTAGTTGAAAAGTTTAATCTGTCTATATTCCGATAAATATAATGGTACAAACGAGTCTGAAATAATATTAATAATATTTAAATACTGAAAAGTTCAGGCAGTACGGATTTAATCAGTTAGTATTTATAGATATAATTTGAGAAAGCTTTCAGGTCAATGTATGAAAAGGGTTTAAAAAATATTAATACCATTTATGAATAAACGGATAGTTATTTCAATTATTATCATGACGGTTACACTGAATTTTTCTGCTGATATTCAGGCAGCAGAAATAAAATTTTCTTCTATTCAAAGCAAACTTCCTTCTTTGTTTATTAAAGAGATTAAAATGACAGAAAACTATTTCTGGATAGCCACCTCTTCAGGTCTCATTCGTTCAGATAAAGAATTTGAAAAACAACTTCTCTATAATAAAGGAAATGGTTTGCCCGATGATTATATCACCTCTATTGCCGTAACAAACGATGAAAAAGAGGCCTGGATTGGTACGGCTGCGGGATTAGCTCAAATCAATATTACATCAGGTAAAATAACCATTTTTAACAAAAAAAACAGTAAAATTTCAGATAACAGTATTAATGCAGTTTGTCTTTTTCATAACGAGATATATCTTGGTAACAGTTATGGTATCGATGTTTTGAACATCTCAACAAATCAATGGAGGACCTTTACTCCCATTGAAGGGCTGGCTGGGGGAAATGTTCAAGCAATAGAATCAGATGGTTTTAATATTTGGGCAGGCGGATCAGATGGTTTAAGTTTTTATGATAGAAATGAAGACTTTTGGGATAGCTACGGAGTGGAAAATGGTCTGAATAGTCCTTTGATAACCTCTATTTCAATTGATCATGATGCAGTATGGAGCGGTACAATGGGCGGAGGCTTGCTGCGCTTTGACAGAAGCTCTTTACGATTTGAACCTTTTACCACAGATGAAGGTTTAATTGACGATAACGTGCAATCTGTTTTTGATGATGGTCAGTTTTTATGGATAGGTACCTTTGGGGGGTTCAGCAGTTTGAATAAAACTACTCTGGTATTTCAAAATTATGATAACCGTGCCGGACTGACAGAGGTCTCTACAACTTCTGGAATGGTTTTTGGTAACTACCTTTTAATCGGATCTGATGGTGGGGGAATTTTTAAAGCAGACAAAGGGTTACCTCAGGTAGAATTTCTACGCGAAGAAAGTGAAGAGAAAAAAAAAGGAGAAATTTCTTTATATGCGACACTCCTCAGTGATAAAAATTTAAACCAGGTTGAACTATCTTACAAGATGATAGCGCTGGCTGATCAATTTGACTACAATGAAAATGCGGCGCAAAATGAAAATTGGGTCAAAGCAGATGTAGGTTCCAAAAAAATATCCTATAAAACCAGAATTTCAACATTAAAAACTTCAACTTTAAAAGATGGCAAATATTTAATTATGCTTAAAGCTGTCGATTCAAGTGGAGCAGAAAATATCAATTATACACAAATTATTGTTGATAATGTTCCGCCCAATGCCCAGCTATTTTTCAGAGAACCTGAATCGGGCCAAAAAGTCGCGAAAGTCAGCGGATCTTATCAGGAGCTGAATTTATTATCCATTAATGTAATGATTGGAGACAGAAAAGTAATTCCTTCAGTTAATCGGCAGACAAGAAGATTCCGCTTTGACTATCCTCTGGATAATCCTGGTAAAATATCAGTATCCATTGACGACACATCTGGAAATGAATTTAAATTATCCCAGGATTATCTGGTTGATAAGGATCCTCCGGAACTGACTCTTGACCCTGTTGATACCAATAAAATTGACGGAAATCTTGCATTGATAACAGGAAAGGTAAAAGATGTAAATATAGACCAGGTAATTATTTTACCTGATCAGGTTGAAGCTGAGCTTTCACCAGTGGGAGATGATACATATACATTCAAAGCCAATGCCGCAATTAAAAAAGAGGGTGTTTATACCTATCAGGTAAGTGCTACTGATAAAAGCGGAAAAACAACCATTAAATCCCTGGATGTAAATTTTTTTTCTAAAATAACAATTGTAGAAACAAAGCGTGATAAAATACCTGAATTTACATTAAAAGATAATTTTCCTTTATCTGGAAATATTCTTGGTCCACCTTTAAAAGATTTTTATGCAATATCAAAAGAAAGTGGAATAAAATACCCTATAGAAATTAAAAAAGACAAAAGCTTTAATTCACAAATCCCGCTTAAAGAGGGTGAAAATACCTTTGAGGTGGTTAAGGTATATGATGATAACCGGGAAGAAAAAGATCTCTATACAATTAAATCATCCTCGGGTAATGTCAAAGCAAGCTTTAATTTAATTCACAATTCTTTTATCTCTCCAAATATTACTTTAACTGGAACATATGATCCAGGAGTCAGTAGGGTACTTATTGATGGAAAAGAGATAACTCTGGACAAGGAAAACCATTCATTTACCCTGAATTATACTCTAAAAAAAAATAAAAATATTATATTATTACAATGGTTTGATGAAACAGGTAAACTTTATAAAAATCCAGTTACTATATTTCAAGATAATGAAAAACCGGCTTTATTTATTCGCTCCTTACCTGAAAAAACCGGACTTGCACAACTTCCTATCAAGGGCAAGGTAGCAGACAATGTATCATATGAATTAACTTTATATCCGGCAAGCGAATTAACGAATCTTGATATGGAGAACGGAGAATTTTCAGGCTATATACATTTAAAAAAAGGTGAAAACTTTATTAAATTTATAGCAATGGATGATGCCGGAAACTTTTCAATAAAAGAATATATTGTTGATTATAATAGCTCTTACCCTAAAATCGAGGTTAGCGACCGGGCCCTAAACGATGAGCTTGAGTTGTTAAAAATGGAAATCAGCCGTTTAAAACAGGAACTTGGCAATAAAGGTAAAAGAGGAAACGGCGAGGGAACATCAGGTTCAATGGCCCTGGCTGCCCGCACACTTCCTGCTCATCCGGGTTTGTACCGGGTTCCAATGGCAGGAAAAGTGAAAAGTTACACTCTTACAGCTAAAATATATCTAGGCAGTGAAAACTTCGCCAATTTGCTGGCCGGCTTAAATGGAAAAGTCAAGCCTGACCAGACTCATATACTTGTTCCTACTCCCGAGTATTTTGCAATGATGGTTCATTCAGCAGGAAGAAAGCAATATGAACAATTTATAAACGTAATCTCAACGTCATTCAACAAATCCATACGGATGGATGATATAAATAAAACAGCAATTCGTTATTTATTGCGGACAGAACAATTAAAAGAAATAAAAGAGTTCGAAGGTTTTACTGCACTTATTTTACAAAACAATATTGCGGTTATAGTTGCCGGTAACAGAAAAAAAATCAGTAAAAGTCTGAAAAACAATATTGATGTTAAAGAGGTACTGGTAGCAAATATTTCTGAAGATGGGTTTCGTTTTGAATTACTATAAATAAAATGACTAGACAAAAAAAATATTACTATGCTGGTTTTTTAATTTTGCTCGCTTCTCTTTTTATATTAGAGCGATATTATTTTACCCATTTCCAGGATAAGTCTTTGTTTTTGGACGAAGTAGACTCCATACATCGATCCCTTGGAAAATCCAAAGTAAAAATTTTTCAAATGATTGAAACAGGATATTTTAACAAATTTTTTGTAACAAATAATATCTCCGTTGATGATATGGATGTGATAAAAAAACTTGCAGGAAATATCGAAGAAGTATTGCTGTTTGACAATAACTATCATCTGGTTGGTGTTTCCGGGGGATTTTTCAAATATGAAGACTTTTTTGAGATTATGTCGAAAAGTAACGGTGTTATTGAAAAAGAGATATTATTCGACTATGGACTATATTCCATCTTCAAAGTTGATTCTATAACAGAAAAAGCAGTAGCAGGATTTGTTGCAATAAAATGGAATATTCAAAAGTGGAACAATGAAAGTTCCATTTTTTATCTGACGCCGGGTAAAAACCGCTTTTATCTGACTAATTCTGAAATTTTAACCGCCATAGACAGACAAAAAATCAGGAATCACTTTATTGACCTCTCTTTTTATGAAAACAGTTATGATACAATATTTTTGCATAGTAAATGGCGCATATATTGGAAATACATTCCTGATTCCAATTATTATATGGGGTTGATTTTACCGGATCATCCCATATATAGTTTCTACTCTTTCTGGATAATTGCGGTAACTTTTTTAATGGTCCCCATTTCTTTAATTAAAGAGTACTTTATTTCTCAAAGAAAAATTCAAATACTTGAAAAAGTTGTAACAGAAAGTGAAACAACAATCAGAAATTTATACTCTGGTCTTGAGAAAATAACATCTGTTGTAAATTACGGGGGCATGGACATAGAAAATGAAAAAGTAGTTTCAGGAACAGTTCTCCTTGATGATGATCTGGAGCATGAGGAGACAGATACCTTGTATTCTGTAAAAAAAGATGATCTGAATTTTATTTTTCTCGATCCGCTTGATGATCGCTGGATGGAGACCATAACAGAAAAAGAAGATATTTTTGACTTGAGCAGAATGGATCAGTTGAGAGAAAAGGCATTTTCTGCCGAGTTGCTTGACTTGATTGATCTGGTAAGCAAGGGTGAAAAAAATGAACAGATCTACACCGATACTGATAAATTTGAAAGCAGGGATTTTTCTGAAACAGAATTTTATGACAAGAGCTATGCAAATTTACTGACTTCGCTTTACAGAAATGAGATAAATATTACAGATGTAATAAATGTTATGGATTACCTGACGAACCTCATTCAGGCAGACTCTCTCCTGTTGTTAAAATCAGATTATTTAACATCAGGGTATGTACCTGTTGTTACCAATCGAGGCAAAGAAGCATATCGAAATAATTTTTATCTGGTTTATAATGATTCTATTCTACCTTTTAATCAGGAGCGTGAGGTAGATCTCGTTATAACCGATAGTTTAAGGGGAGACTCTTTTTTTACAAAAAGGTTTCCCGCTGGATTGTCAGAAAATATTGAATTAATAAAAATTATACCGATTCATCCTTACGATATTGATGCCTACCTTGTTGCATTGTATTTTAAAAACTCACCTGAGCGTCAAAAAGCTCTTGAAGCAAAACTGCAGGAGTATCAAAATATCAATATTAACTATTACCTTGAATCATATGCACCGGTTGTGAATAGTTACATAATCAGTGACAACTCCCATGCTGCAGTGGATTATTATAAAAAAATATATTATGAGTTTAAAAACGCTATTGTTCGGGGCAACGGCAACATGTCAGTTTTACATTTAAAAGCAAAAGAAAACTTTGACACCAAATTTTATAACTTTGTACTTGAAAAATGTAAAGAAATACTTGTTGATTTTGAAAGATGCCTGATATTAAAACCCAACCACTTTATGATTATTGCTTCCGGAGAGAGCGTAAAACAGTTATCAACAACTATTTTTGCCCAAAACCCTGATTGCTCAATGATCAGTTACCATTATCCGGAAAACGGAAGAGCTTTATACACATATTTAAGTTAATTTTTAAAATAAAATAGAAATTCAGACAAATGTTAAAAGGTAAAAAAAGAGTTGTCATAATGCATAACAAGCGTAATCTTAACTACGATATTAATGAAAACCCTGTCACAAGTAGATCAGAGTTTAAAACAACATTGTTTTCGGAGAACCTGTTTAGAACTAAAATAATTTGGAGCTGAAAGATGAATCTAATACTGCAGATAAACAAAAGTAAAACAGCACTATTAATAAGTATATTTCTTTTTCTTCCATGTAGCCTTTTGTTTAGCCAGGAATCAAAGGCAAAAAGCGAAACAACCTCTAAATCCTGGGATGCCGAAAGTGAAAATATTAATACCGATACCTTGAACGAAGATGGTGTAGCTGCAGCGCAGATAGGAGACTATAAAAAAGCTGTAAAACTATTTAAAAAAGCTGTCAGTGTTCAGGATAATAATGTTGCCCGAAGTTACAACAACCTTGCATATGCCTATTTATTACTGGAAGATTATGATAATGCAATAGAATCTTATCGAAAAGCTCTGGAAAGAAATCCAAATTTATTACCTGCTCTGGCAAATATTGGAAAATTATACTATTTAAAAGAACAATTTAAAGAATCCATAGAGTATGGTGAAAAAGTTTTAATGCTAAATCCACAGAGCGAGGAGGTACGATCATGGCTACCAGATGCATACCGTAAGGCTGCAGAAAAAAGAATGTATGACTTAGAGAACAAAATTGCGCAAAATGTTAAAGAAGAAAAATCTGATTCAGAAAATGCACCTCTGGTTTATTCCAAAAAACCAGACTCAAAAGTTGAAATGACTGCCGCTGGATATTATATATTTGATAAATCTAAAAAAAACCTTACTCTCAATTCAGCCAATGGCATGATACCTTTGCCTGTAAAAGTTCTCGCAGATATATGGCCCTCTTCTGATATTGAATTGGTTACAATAATTGAAAATCCATTAACCGGTCTTTTGTTTCCAAATTTTCTAATATCAGAAGAAAGTATGAAATTTATTTATCACAAACCAGAAATTTTTTATGGCATTGGTGTTTACTTTTCCCAGGCTGATTTTGCATATGATAACATTTCCGGATCAGGAAAATTCATTCATAATTTCCGTTATCCGAGAAGAACTGATACGAAAATCGGTTTTACGATAGGGTCGAGAGCTGAATATAGTTCGTTTATATTTTCAATGTTTCCCCGTTACCTTTTTAAGGATAATGAAAAAGGTCCGCAAAGCATAGAGTTTGACAAAGCTATTGTAAAAGTGGAGTATAAATTGACCTTACCTGAAAAAAAAGAAAGAGGATTTTTTCCATGGCATACTGAACTTGCATTTTTTATGGATATAAATGAAACATATATAACCGAATATCTGACAGAACCATCACAAATTTTATACGGACACTACCTTGGGGTCTATGATTTTGGATTTGATGCAACTTTCGGTAAAATTCAGAAACGATTTAATAAAACCCCGACCTTGCTTGGAATTTCATTTACAGAACGCCTGTACTATCAGAAGCTTGATGCAACAAACAATTTTACCTTTGGCAACGGCCAGGGATTTTTTGGATTTGATTCAAATGGCGCCGTGTCAGGCAATACATTTCCAACATTCAAAATGAACTCTCATATTTTTACTCTTTTCTTCAAACAAATGTTTATGAATAGTATTGTATTTAAAGAAGAAATTGGAATGGAATATATTGTCTCTTCGAAATACCCCAATGGACTATTTGCAGAGTTTTCATTTGCTGCAACCTTTTAATCAGCTGGTTTATTAGAAGGTCGGATTTTTCCGGGATAACAGAGATAAAAACCTGCCCCTTCAGGATCTACAAAACATGATAAATGAATTGCCCACGGCTCAATCTTAATAATATCTCCAGCTTCAATATCTATTATTTTTTCTTCTATTATCAGCCTCATTTTTCCACGAGTCATAATAATCATTTCTTTATATCCATGAGCATGATAAGGAATAAGCTCACCATGTTTATGATTTAATTCATATATTTTGTAATTTTGCAATAATAACTCTTTAATGAATTTAATTAAACTTGTTTCAGAGCGAAAAATTTCCTCACTCTTTTCTATTGCAAAATAAGGTTCCATTTATTTTTCAAAAAATTCTTTTTTATGTCCGGTCAATACCTTTTCTGCTTCATGATAATTACCGCTATGTATATGATGCATACTGATCTGAATAGGCAAGGCTGTACTTTTCTTTCCTGACTTGCTCTCAAGCTCTTTCTGGTATTGAGCCTCAAGGGTGGATATATCTGAAAGGGAAGAGATCACTTCTTCGAAACTTTTTTTTTCAAACAAAGACTTGTTTTTTTTTCGTAAAAGAGAATGAACAATATCGTACTCCTTCTGGGCATTTGTCAAATCATTCAGTTTTAAATAGATAATGGATAATGTCTCATGAACCTTATAGTTCTCGTTGTTATAACCGGCAAGAACTAAAAATTCTTTAAGAGCATTTTTATAATCGCCTTTGTTAAACAACTCTGCTGCTGCATAAGTTATTTGTTCATACTCTTCATAATTTTTAATTTTATTCATATGCTTAATATTCTGATTCAAGATGCATTTTGTAGGGTCAATGTTTTTTAAATAAATAATAATTAAAAATAACAGTGCACCCTTTTTTGATCCTTTATTTTTTTTGACTTTTCATATCTTTTTTTAATAAAATCATTTTTTCATGCACAAATTAAATATAAATTTCTTTTCAAGAAGTCTCACTTCAAAACCTCTCTGATATATCATGAATGAACCTGATCATAAACGTACTCTATTAAAAAGTGTGTTTGGTCATGATAGTTTTCGAACCCTCCAGGAAGATTCAATCGATTCCATTTTAAACAGGCATGATTTATTAATGATCTTACCTACTGGTGGCGGCAAATCACTCTGCTATCAGCTTCCTTCTTTATTAATGAAAGGGGTAACTGTAGTAATATCTCCCCTTATTGCATTAATGCATGATCAGATAAAAGCCCTTGAAGCTCTCGGTGTCTCTGCAGGAATGATTTCATCAACACAAAACCAGAATGAAGTTGAAAAGGTTTACAGGCAACTTGTCAATCGGGAACTTAAACTTGTCTATGTTGCACCTGAACGTTTTAAAGGAGGACGATTTATTACAATATTACAACAGATAGAAATAAATTTCTTTGTAATTGATGAGGCTCATTGTGTAAGTGAATGGGGGCATGAATTCAGGGAAGATTACCGGCATCTGGATCTGTTGCGTAGAACATTCCCTGATACAGGTATTGCTGCTTTTACAGCAACCGCTACAGAAAAAGTACAAAAAGATATAATTACAAATCTGAAAATGAGAACCCCGTCCATTTTCCGGGGGCCTGTCTTCCGCGATAATATGAAAATTTCATCCACCTATAGAATACAGGATGGCCGTAATCAATTACTTTCCATTATACAAAATCATCCAGAGGAAAATGGAATTGTATATTGTTTTACCCGAAACGCCACTGAATCACTCGCGCAATTTTTACAAAAAAATGGCATTAAATCAAGCCCCTATCATGCTGGCTTGCCGGCTGCTGTTCGAAATTCAACTTATCATGACTTTATTCATGATGAAATACATATAGTAGTGGCAACAGTTGCCTTTGGAATGGGTATTGATAAAAGTAACATCCGGTTTGTTGTTCATATGTCACTTCCCAAAACCATTGAAAATTATTACCAGGAGATTGGCCGTGCTGGTCGGGATGGTTTACCTGCTAATGTCTACCTTCTTTTTTCTGTATCTGATTTAATGCAACGAAAAAGCCTGATAGATCAACTTGAAGACCCCGTATATAAAGATCATGCTCTGGGTAAACTTGATGCAATGATAAAATATGCTGAAAGCGAAAACTGTCGCCACAGAATTCTGGCAGGCTACTTTGAGGATCCCCACCAGAAAAATATGAATGGTTGTAAAACCCTTTGTGACAACTGCCTTGATGATCATAATCCCGGAGTATCTCCAAAAGAGAGCGTAGATATTACTATAAATTCCCGGAAGTTTCTTTCTGCAGTATACAGAACAGAACAACGATTTGGAACCAATTATATTATTGATATTTTACGCGCATCAAAAAATCAAAAAATTATCGAAAATTGCCATGATACTCTTTCTGTTTATGGAATTGGAAAAGATCTCAACAAGTCCCAATGGCATGCTCTTGCACAAAGGCTTCAGGAATTAGGCTGCCTGCAGCGGGGCGAATTTCAGGAACTAAAGATCATGAATAGCGGATTTGCTATTCTGAAAAAAGAAATAACGGTAGAAATGCGAAAAGAAAGATTTATTTCATCAACTCTCACAGTTTCGAATAAAAAACAACTTACCCCCATAGTTACCAGTGAAAATTCATATAACTTTGAAAAAATGAAAACATTAAGGGCACTTATTGCCAAAAAAGAGAATGTACCTGCATATATTGTTTTTAACGATAAAACCCTGATTGAAATGGCTGAAAAAATTCCTTTAAACAGAGATGAAATGCTGGCCATTGGAGGTATCGGAGAAAAAAAATATGAGCGTTATGGAAATGAATTTTTAAATCTCTGTAAAGAAATTGCTCAAAAATAATTCCTTGAAAAGAAGTTAGTATGGTCATTATAAAACAAAGATGATATTTGCTTGATTCAAAATTCACTTTAATTACATTAGCATATAACGATTATCTTATAGGTCAATATTTACTTAGCGAGTAATTATTTTTATCGATTTGATTCAGACTAATAAATTTTCCTCAAAATTTAAATCGTTTCTTTTATCATCATATTTTGTCAATTTATCAGATTGACAAAATATCAATTAATATATAATGTCCATGTATCTGTCCATATCTATCATGATATCAGAAAACTCAGTATTGTAGATATATACGCAGATAAAATATTTTTAAGGAGAATATATGAAACATTTTAAAGACAACATAAGTCATTTTTTAATGGCTTTTTTAGTGCTGTCAATATCACTTTTTTCGGTCAATTGTTCAAAAGCAGCAATTGATGCGATAAAGAATATTGCCACTGGCGGCAGCTCTAACTGCGGCAATGGTTTTGTTGATGCAGGTGAACAGTGTGACAGCAATGGAACCAATAGTGCAACCTGCATTGGAGCAACCTGTCAGACCTCTTTTTGCGGAGACAATACAGTAAATAGTGCTGCAAGTGAGTCATGTGAACCACCTGGTTCTGCATCTTGCAGTAATAACTGTCAGGCTATAATGGCTGGTCAGCCCTATTGTGGTGATGGAATTGTAAATGGTACGGATCTGTGCGATGGAAATGGTATCGGCACAGGGGGTGAAACTACAGCATGCAATCTTAATTGCACCATTTCATCTTGCGGTGATGGTATAAGGAATGCAACGGCTGGCGAGGTTTGTGACCCTGCTCAGGATCCAACATGTAACTCCATCTGTTCAGGAACCATTACAGCAGGTTGCGGTAATGGAGTTGTCGAAACAGGAGAACTTTGTGATGATTCCAACCTGATTTCGGGTGATGGTTGCAGCTCAACATGCCAGTTTGAAAACCTGGGTACAACCGTTTCTATATCAGGTACCCCTAGCGGAGCCGGTGGAACCTATATGCCCGGAGACAGTGTAACCATCAGTTACACCATTGTAGACCCTCAGGGAGTTTCGGAAGTGGCTCTGTATGTTTTAGGCGATTATGATCCAATGATACAGCAAGAACCTGGATTTCTTTTTATGAATGAAAATATTCAACCTGTTCAGGCCTCTGGAAGTGTCACCTTTACCCTTCCTCCTGTTTACACTGGAACCTATTACCCTGCATTGATTTACAGGGACACTTCTGGATTTCAAAGTTTTCTACTTTTTAGCAGTATGACCAGTACCCAGTTTATGGTAACAGCGGTAACAACTGCATCACATGGTGGTTTAAACCTGCTCCCTTCAACTGTACCCGTCTCTTCGATCACGGTAGCCGCAGGTCAGGGATCATGCGGTAACAGCATAAAAGAGCTTCCTCTGGATCAGTGCGACCTTGGAGGAACTGGTGGTGTTGGATGTACAAGCACCTGTACCTATACTGCCCCTGTTGTCTGCCCGGCAGGTGTTTCACCTCTAACATCTATAGTTGCTGATAAAACAGCTATAAATGTATCTACAAGAGAAAGAACAAAGGTCACGATCACTACAGATGCTACATGCGTTCAAGATGCTTCTATCGTCGGAAAAAATGCAACAACAGGTAACCAATCGTGGGCTTGGGGCAGACACACCGACATAGGTCAATTTATTGGTAACTGGCCCGAAACACATTTTATTAGCAATACAACCTATGATCTTGGTCTGCAAATATCTGATGGTATGTGGAACAGTTATTTATATGAAAAAGATCCAGCGGTGCCTGCAAATCTTCGCTATTCTACTGACTGGGGCACAACCTGGACGGCTACCAACATTGCGGTAAAAAGCGTAACCGTATCAGGAGGAACGCCCGATTATGTGGCCCCGGTGATGACTGCCATTTCAGCTACACCTGTTGCCACAACTACAGCT
>Ga0224495_10000220_pt1 | contig 46110 bp, 46 predicted proteins | sample SF_Jul11_sed_USG_FD_168128 | JGI IMG/M metagenome (GOLD analysis project Ga0224495, IMG submission 168128) | Sediment microbial communities from San Francisco Bay, California, United States - SF_Jul11_sed_USGS_4_1 | ecosystem: Environmental > Aquatic > Marine > Sediment | place: USA: California...
AAATGTAGCTAAAAAATACAATGCAGATATCGTTATCGTTGGAAGTTTTTCTGCAAACGAAGGGCAGGTTCAAATATTTTCTAAATCCATTGAGGTTTCTACTGAAAGAATTATATTTGATGGTCAAACAGAATCCACATTAGACGGAAACCTGTTTACAGTTATTTCAAAAGTCAGCAACGAGATGGCAGTTGAAATGGATAAAAAATTACCTGAAATAACTCTTCTGGCGATAAATTCAAATAATCGATTCGATATTCTTTCTTTAATAGACAGTGATATGTTTAGTAATAAAGATTTAATAAACAAAATGTCTGCAGGCTTGTCAAGAGAAGATAGAAAGATTATATTTTTTGATAAGAAAAAATATACTTTAAAAGCTTATTTATTTAATATTTTACCTGGCTTTGGCGTTGGATCTTTTGTTCAAGGCGACAAGACGGGAGCTAAAACAGCGTTATATGGCGAACTTGGTTCAATTGGAGCAATTATACTTGGTGGAATTTCTTTAGGGGTAGGTTCTAGTCCTACTAACGTTAATGTACCCTTACAAGTATTTGGTGGTATTTTTATCGGTGGTGGAATCATTGGGCTTGTTGCCTTTAAGATTTATGAAATCATTAGACCGTTTTTTTTCACCGATTTATTTAATGACGAGTTACTGCAGAATTTACATATATTTAGTTTAAAGGTAAGTCCAACCATCATTCTAGCGCAAAATGGAGAACCGCAGACTTATGGCGTTGAATTGTCTGGTAAATTTTAAAAATTAAATCATAGGCTGACGAAATTTTATTTATCAGCCTATGATCTTCGCGCAAATTTGATTGCCCTTGATTTATAAATCTTCGCCCATTCCCATATCGATGTAGCCGCATGGACAAATTTCTGAACATATATGACAGCCAACGCATTTCTCATAGATCGTAAACATGGTTTCGCCGACAGGTTTACTTTTCGTATACGTTATGGCTTCCTGGGGACAGTATTTCTGGCATTGCTTGCACGAAAAACAAAGCCCGCAGCTTAAGCATCTTTCGGATTCTTTTGTTGCCAAATTTTCTTCAAGTGAAACAAGGATTTCTGCAAAATTATTTTTTACCGAGCTTATTTTAAGGTGGCTTCTTTTTTCGCGCGGGAGTTCGGGGTAAAAATAAGGGTGCATTTTCTTGTATGAAATCACTTCTTGTCTGGGTTTTGAAGGAAGTTCCTTGCCGTTTAAAACTAGATCAATGGACTCCGCAGCCTTACGGCCATGACCAACAGCCGTAGTTATTAAATCAATTTTTATAGCGTCGCCGCCGGCAAATACATTTGTTTTGCCTTTGACAAGGTAATTGTGATCCACTTGAAAATACGGTCCTTTTACGACAGATTCAAAACCGGTTAAATCTGTGGCCTGGCCAATGGACGCAACCAGCATATCCGATTCAATTTCAAATTCGCTTCCGGCAACCGGTTTGTAGCGAAGAAAAGGAATGGCGGCATTGAAACCTTCTTCGCCTTTTTGTTTTTTCTCCATTTTAACGCATTTGAGCTTTACAATTTTGTCGCCATTTTTTATCACTTCGACAACAGAAACGCCAAAGTGCATTTTCGCTCCCTCATGTTCAGCTTCGGCAAACTCATAATCAGAACAGTTCATGTCTTCACGTAAAACAGCGGATAAAATCATCGCCTGGGAACCAAGTCTCATCGCCAGACGAACCACATCCATGGCAACATCTCCGTCGCCAATCACTGCGACATTTTTTCCAAGTGTCATTTTTTCAGGATCTGATTCAAACTCCATTAGAAACTTAACGGCGCTCGATAAATATGGCGAATTTTCAAACCCTTTGATCGGAGGCGTTCTGCCTGCCTGGGCTCCGACGCCAATAAATACCGCATCGTGTTTTTTTTCAAGTTCTTCAAGTGTAATATCTTTTCCGATTTTAACTCCGGTTTTAAGTTCAATGCCGAGATCTAAAATTCTTTGTATTTCATCGTCAAGGACGCTTCGAGATACTCGATACCCCATGATTCCATAACGCATCATTCCGCCTGTTTTATGCTGAGATTCGTATATGGTAACTTTGTGACCTTTTCTGCGTAATTGATATGCGGCTGATAATCCTGCAGGACCGGCGCCGATTACCGCAATGTGCTTTCCTGTATCTGATCCGGCAGAGGGAAGTTTAAGCTTATTTTTTAAGGCATATTCGCCGATAAAATGTTCCACCGAATTAATGCCAACGGTCTCATCAAGATATTGTCGGTTACAGCCGCCTTCACATGGGGCAGGGCATACTCGGCCCATCACCGCAGGAAAAGGATTTTTATCTGCAATAAGATTAAACGCTGCCTCCCATTTTGTCATTCCTGCTGGAGTTTGTTCGATTCCGCGGATTATGTTATGGTATCCTCGTATATCTTCGCCTGCGGGACATTCATTGGTACATGGCGGCACTCGTTTTACATAGACCGGGCATTTGTGCGAATGATCGCCATAGGCGACAATTTTGTTTAGTCCGGTTTCAATTGCCCAGTCGGGAAATTGATAACTTAATGTATTGTCGAGCATAGGATTTGAATCCAGTTCATTATATTTCATAATATTCTCCAAAAATGAAAGTCTTGAGGGTTTTTAAATACATAAGATTTCTCACAAAGTTCACAGAGCTCACAAAGAAATATGTTTAAATAATATTTATTTTTCATAAGCATCTTTGCGGGCTTTGCGTTCTTTGTGATAGAATTCTTTTCAAAATTATACTAAAATCTTACATGCGCTGATTTGTTAAGCGACACTCTCGCATGACGGTAGCTGTCGATCATCCAACGATCAAAAGGCAGTTCTGTTTTTTCAAAAAACTTTTTCCAGCCGATCCGGTCAATCCATTCGCCCATTCGTTCCCAGTCTTTGGCGTCGCTTTTATAAGTCATTAAGATTTTTTTAACAACTTTATTTACTTCAGGCCAATGTGGCGGGTTATTCGGCAAACCATGCGCTACAAGTTTCATGTTGGTCGGTTTGGTCCTTGAATTGGAGTGTTTTCCACCAACCCATATTGCCAGTTTGGAATGTTCAGGGTGGTTGATTTCCATGGCAGGACATGCTCCAAAACATGCGCCGCAAACGACACATTTTTCTTCAACGACCATCAGGGATGCTTTTCCATTTACCACTGTAGGTCGTATGGCGGCTACGGGGCATCTGGCAACGGCTTTAGGCATTTCGCAAATGCTTCCTAAAATCTCGTGATTAATTCTAGGAGGACGGGTATGTTGTACGATAACAGCAAGGTCAGCCTGACCTCCGCAGTTAATTTCGCAGCAAGAGGTTGACAGTCGTACACGGTTTGGCATTTCTTCTTTAACGAAATCTTCAAAAAGTGAATCCATCATACTCTTGTTTACGCCGGAGGCGTCAGTTGCGGGAATATCACAATGGATCCAGCCCTGGGTATGCGCTACAGCAGAAATGGAGTTACCTGTGCCGCCAACAGGATGTCCGTTGGATTCAAGTTCCTTGATCAATGGCTCTACGTTTGCCCATTTAGGTGTCATAAATTCTACGTTATTTCTAACAGTAAACCGAAGATATCCGTCTGCGTATTTATCCGCAAGGTCGCATAAAAAACGAACTGTGTCGACGGTTACCTGGCGATGCGTTCCTGCTCGAACTGTAAAAATTTCGTCGCCGCTTTCGCCGACATGTTTTAAAACGCCTGGTCTTGGTCTTTCATGGTATTTCCACTTTCCGTAATTTTTTTTAATTACGGGATGCAGTGAATCTTTATAATTTCTAACTCCGCTTTCAACGGTTTTCCATTTTCTCTCGTATGTGGTTGTTGACATATTTTCTTCCTTTTCTTTCATTAACATAGAAGGTTATTTGTTGGCGTTAAAATTGGCACACGCAGCATCACCCAATATCTTAATTGATTTTTATTAAACGCAAAAACATAAACGGCGCAAAAGTAATTATTTTCATATCTTTAACTTGCGCTTTTGTTTCTTTGCGGTTTTATTTTTTTCTCTCTCTTAGTATTCCGCCTTAAAGAATGGGTTGTCTCGCGGATGGGATACCATGTCGAGACTTGGTTGTAATCCGGCAGCCTCTAAAAACTCCTGCATTCCGACACGTTCTATAGTCTCTCCGATTCGTTCATGGTCAAGTGCGCTGTCAGCCCACCAGTTGATGATACGATCTAAAAGTTTAATATAGTTATCCAGGTCTTCCTGTGTTTCCATTTTAAAGAAAGGAACTACCATGGAACCTAGCATATTGCCAACTTTAAGATGACCTTTTCCGCCCATTAGAAGCGTTACGCCTCTTTGTTTGCCGATAGAGAGCGCTTTTGTCATTACGTTTAAACAATGCATACAACGCACGCAATTTGAATCGTCAATGATCATGCTGTCGCCTTTAAATTCAATGGCTTTGGTAGGGCATTTCATGGCTACATGATTTACAAGGTAATCTTTGCTGAGTTTTTGAATGTAGTTTTTTACTTCTGCCTGGTCGATGGCAATTTTATCTTTCCAAATTCCGATCGTGGCAATGTCAGATCGTTGAATTGAATTGTTGCAATCATTGGGGCATCCTGAAAATTTAAATTTCATTTTGTATGGATATTCAGGGCGATGTATCTGATCTACATAATGACCCATAACCTGAAACATGGTTTCAAGTGTATCGTAACATGCCATTTCGCAACGCGCCGGGCCAACGCAGGAGTTTCCGGTTCGTGTTGCCGCTCCGGCTCCGCCGAGATCCCATCCTTGTTCATTTACTTTGTCAAAAAAGGGCTGCACTTCTTTTTCTGTAATTCCGACAAATTGAAGATTGCCTGTTTGACCATGCATGGTCATGATTCCTGAACCATGTTCTTCCCATGCGTCGCAGAGTTTTCTAAGTTCTTTGGTGTTGTAATGAAAACCTGGCGTAGGTTGAACCCTTACTGTATGAAATTCACGAGCTTCCGGAATTTTATCGGCGACCATTGAAAATCGGCTGATTACGCCAGAACCATAGCCGACAACGCCTACAGTGCCGCCTTTCCAGTAGCCGGTTTTTGTTTTATAGGAATATTCAAGCTGGTCAATTAATCCTCGTAAAATTGGTTTTTTTGATTTCTCCGCATATTCTTTGAAACCTTTGACAAAACTTGGCCAAGGACCTTTTTCAAGTTGATCAAGAATCGGGGTTGGATTTAAAAATTTTTTATCAGACATGTACTTCTCCTCTCGCTAATTTTTTTTTCAAATCAAGAAATGTGTCTCTTTAATCAGTATAAAGTTAATAAGTATATTAAAATATGCTAATTAACAACAATAATGAATTTTCTAAACAATAAAGCAAGAACTTTTTTATAATTTAGTGTTTAAATTCTATACTTATTTTACCACAGCTATTAACTTAAAATTCTGGCATGGTCTCATTGAGCAGAGTGTTGTTTTGCCGCAACTGTTCGGGTTTTTGTTGCCGACGAGTTGATCAATATCCTTTATTTGAATGGATGTTCGGTAATGGTTTATCTTCCATGATGGACCAGAGTAGATAGGTAAATGTTTCAGGCGCTACCGTGGTGTGCGTGTTTTTATTTTTTTGAAGACCGTTTCGCAGTGATTTTCGAACCTCCTCGTTTCCGGTTAAATCAAAAATAATGTCAATGTAGTTTCCCATACTGGTTATATCATCGCAGCTTTTAATTTGAATTCCCCTGGAAACTGCAATTTTTTTCCCTTCAGTTTCGTTTTCTTCTGCGGCAACAATGATGTGAACCCCCTTATTTTTATATTCCATGATCTTGTTTATAAATGAAGTTCCAATTCTTCCGAGACCTATAATCGCAATGTTCATATTTTTTCCTTATTTTTTAAATGAATTCTCCAGCGGAGAAAGGCATTTCTCCTGTTTTAATAAATGATTTATCTTTGCAAGAAGAATAAGTATTGACGAAGCAAAGGTCAATTCGAATCGGTGGTTCATCTGTAAGGAGAGTATATGCAGTTTATAGATTTAAAAACACAATATAAAAAAATGGACAAAGAAGTTGATTCGGCTATTAAAAAAGTTCTTGAGCATGGTCAATATATTAATGGTCCGGAAATTACAGAGCTTGAAAAAACACTTGCAGATTATGTCGGCGTTAAACATAGCGTGGTTTGCTCAAGTGGCACCGATGCGCTTTTAATGGCGTTGATGGCATTGGGAGTAGGCGCTGGCGACGAGGTCATTACAACTCCTTTTACATTCATTGCCACTGCAGAGGTTATTGCCTTGCTGGGCGCAATTCCTGTATTTGTTGATATCGATGAAAAAACATATAATTTAAATCCGGACCTTATCAAGAAAAAAATTACTAAAAAGACAAAGGCGATTATGCCCGTTTCTCTTTATGGCCAGTGCGCCGACTATGATGCGATCAATGCAATTGCGGCAGAAAGCTCAATACCGGTTATTGAAGATGCTGCTCAAAGTTTCGGGGCTTCATATAAGGGTAAAAAATCATGTGGTTTGACAGAAATAGGTTGTACCAGTTTTTTCCCTTCAAAACCGCTGGGCGCTTATGGCGACGGCGGAGCCATGTTTACGAATAATGATGAGCATGCAAAATTGTTTAAGCAAATTCGTGAGCACGGTCAAGATAGACGTTACAATCATCCCGTTTTAGGATTAAACGCTCGCATGGATTCCATTCAAGCGGCCATTTTAATCACCAAGATGAAACAATTTCCTTCTGAGGTTTCAGCAAGGGAAAAGACAGGAAAACGTTATAGCGAACTATTGAAAAATGTTGTGACGACTCCGTACGTTGCGCCGGATAATTTATCTGTGTATGCTCAATATACCGTTTTAGTCGAGAACCGTGATCAGTTTGCAGGTAAGCTTAAAGATGCAAACGTACCGACTGCGGTTCATTACCCAATTCCACTCCACCTGCAGCCGGTTTTTTCATATCTTGGTCAAGGAAAGGGATCGTATCCGGTTTCAGAAAAAATAGCGGAAAAAGTGATAAGTTTACCAATGCATCCTTACCTGTCAGAGGCTGAACAGGACGAAGTTGTTGCGGCAATAAAACAAGCTGTAAAATAAAACATTGACAGGATAATTCGCTAGTAAATGTTGTCGTTGCGTTCATGGTATGAACGCAACGAGAGATGAATATGAGTCACTGGTATGCATTACAATGTGTCAGCGGAAAAGAAAACGTTGTTCGTGACGGCGTACAAAAAGTTTTTACCAACTATTCTACATTTTTTCCGCGAAGGGAGCTGGAAATTCGCAAGAATGGGAAAACATCTCTTCAGGTAAAATCATTATTTCCCGGATATTTTTTTCTACAAAGCCGTACACGGCTGTTTTATCATGAAGCATTGGATATAAGTCGAAAAGTCGGCGAAATGTGTTCTTCTATATCATTTCTTAAAGTTGTAGGAATGTATCGAAGTGATAAATCTATAGGTTCTGACGAAATTGTGCCTATATTAAATCATGAAATGGATTTGTTTTTAAATATGACAGATGAGCGTGAAGTTGTTCAGTTTTCGCAGTATAAAAAAGAAGGCGAAAAAGTACAAATCATTAGCGGTCCTTTATCTGGTCGAGAAGGTATTATAATAAAGATTAATCCTCGAAAAAAAAGAATAAAAGTCGGGGTCAATTTGCTTGGCGAAATACAGGTTATCGATCTTGGCGCCGAGATGATTGCATAAAACATAAGTCACGTCGCATGTTTCGGCTGCGATTGACGATCGATGACAGGTTTGATTTATCATAAGCGTCGTTTTGTGATATGCTTACTTGTGTCTATGTGCCTTTTCTCAATGTCGTAGAAACCGAAATCACATTAAAAAGTAAAATGTTCGAAGAAGAAATACATTATAAAATTTTAAAGGCGCTTGAAGAAAATCCAGAGCTGAGCCAGCGTGAGCTTGCGGGCAAAATGAAGCTGAGTCTGGGCAAGGTTAATTTTTGCGTAAACGCCTTGATGGAAAAAGGCTGGATCAAGGTACAGAACTTCAAGAACTCAAAAAACAAGCTTGCTTACCTGTACAACCTTACTCCTAGCGGTATAGAGGGGAAGGCAAAATTAACAAAAGACTTTCTTCAGAGAAAAATGCATGAGTATGATTTATTAACCAAAGAAATTGCTCAATTACAGAGGGAGTCTCGCGTGGAAAATGCCAGCTAAATCATATGTCTGATATACCCTTTGATAATAAAGTTTCATTAACTATCGAATTTATAAGAAAACTATATAATACTGATAAAGAATTTATTGCACTTCATGAACCAAAATTTATCGGAAATGAAAAAAAATATGTTAATGATGCCATTGACTCTACATTTGTATCGAGTGTTGGTAAATATGTTGACTTGTTTGAGAAAAATTTTGCTCAATATGTTGGCGCCAAGAATGCCGTGGCTACTGTAAATGGAACTGCGGCACTACATACCTCTTTGATCATTTCAGGTGTTCAAAATGGCACTGAAGTTATTACCCAGCCCTTAACGTTTATCGCCACCTGCAATGCCATATCGTATACAGGCGCAACTCCCGTATTTGTAGACGTAGACAGAGATACCCTGGGGTTATCTCCTGATAGTCTCGAAGAGTTTTTACGTGAGCATGCGAAAATAGGAGCAGATGGTTTTACATACAATAAAACAACCAATAAGAAAATTTCAGCTTGCGTACCAATGCATACCTTTGGTCATCCCGTTAAAATCGATCGCCTGGTTGAAATTTGCGCACGTTTTAATATTCCGATGATTGAAGACGCTGCCGAGTCTCTTGGTAGTTACTACAATGGACAGCATACTGGAACCTTCGGCGACATTGGTACGTTTAGTTTTAACGGGAACAAAGTTTTGACTACCGGTGGTGGCGGTATGATTGTAACCAATGATGAGAAAATTGCCCGATTGGCAAAGCATATAACCACGACGGCAAGAATACCGCATCCGTATGAAATTGCCCATGATATGGTTGGCTATAATTACCGTATGCCAAATTTGAATGCGGCACTTGGCTGCGCACAACTGCAATCATTGGATAAAGTACTTGATTCCAAGAAAATGATCACAGCCGAATATCGGCAATTTTTTAAAAATATCGGTTTTACGTTTATCGAAGAACCTGGAAACAGTCGTTCAAACTTTTGGTTAAATGCAATTCAATTGGAAAATATTCATGAAAGAGATACATTTTTAGCAGCAACGAATCAAGCAGGAGTGATGACACGGCCAATCTGGAAACTGATGACTGAATTAGAGATGTACAAAAATTGTTTCTGCGGAGACCTTTCCAATGCAAAGTGGCTCGAAGAACGGGTCGTAAATTTGCCGAGTTCATCTCTGTTAAAGAAACAGAGCAATACATAATATAAAATATGAAACTTTTGGTATAGAAATGAATAATTTAGAAATCTGGGAAGAAATATTTTCAAACAATGATTGGGGCAAGTACCCATCAATTCCGCTTGTTCGATTTGTCGCTAGAAATTTTTATAAGGCAAAAGAGCGCGAAAATATAAAACTGCTTGAGCTTGGTACTGGACCAGGCGCCAACATATGGTTTATGGCAAGGGAAGGATTTAAGGTTTACGCCCTCGAAGGCTCTCAAACCGCCTGTGAGCAACTTGCAGAAAGACTAAAAAAAGAAGGATTGTCTGATCGTATTGGAGCCATTCATAGCGGAGATTATTTTGAAAAGATTGACTTGTTTGAGGATAATTATTTCGACGGGGTACTTGATTGCGAAAGTTTATATTGTAATTCATTTGCACGAACCAGAGAGATGATAATTAAAATTTTTCGAAAATTGAAGCAGGGGGGATGGTTTTATAGTCAAACTTTTGCTGATGGAACCTGGGGGTTAGATGCCTCTGAGATTGATTATCACGCGGTTTCACCTGTTGAAGGACCAATGCGCAATAAGGGATTCTCACGTTATACAACTCGTAATGATATTGAAGGACTATATAAATTACCCGATAATGAAATTGTAAACGTTGAAAGAATAGATCAACATTGTAATAACGGAAAAATTATTAAGGAATGGATAATTGAGGTTCGAAAAAATTGACTTACTCAAGGATATTTACTATTCCAGTCAATATTCAAATTTATATTCAAATGACAATGTTGAAATTCATAGATATTTTTTACAAAATAATAATGATATAGTTCTAGATATTGGCGTGAAAAAACCAATTGAAACGATTGGTAGAATTAAGTTAAATGAAATATATTATGACGTTGAAACCACATATGGATATGGAGGTTTTTTCTCGGTATCTCATGAGAACTCTCTTCGGGAAAAATTATTTAATCAGTATGTAGAATATTGTAAAGAACGAAAAATTATCGCCGAGTTTTTTAGATTTCATCCTTTAAATAATTTTCCGCAAACAAACTCGGGGTTATTTGATTTTGTTACACTGGATCGGGAAGTTGTTTATGTAGATCTAATCAAAAATACAGAAGAACGTTGGGCAGATTATTCTTCGACAACACGGAATATTCTACGTAAATGTAGAAAAGATTTGAAAATTGAACTTTCCGATAATATTCAACAGTTTAAAAAAATGTATTATGAAACGATGGATAGAAATCAAGCCAGTGATTTCTATTATTTCAAAGAAGATTATTTTAACATGCTATTAAAAATAAACGGAGTTTATCTGCTTTCCGTATCTTATGAAAGCAAGGTTATTGCAATGGCTTTTATTATGCTGGGGCAAGATATTGGCCACTATCATTTATCTGCAAATAAAACAAATTACATTAAGTTAAACGCTAATTATCTTATATTGGATGAAGCCTTTGAGCTTGGCAAAGCAAAGGGAATGAAAATATTTATGCTTGGCGGTGGGCGCACAAATCAACCAGACGATTCGTTGCTTAACTTTAAAAAGAAATTTTCAAAACTTACATTGCCATATTACATTGGTGGAAAAATATTTTTGCCTGAAGTATTCTCAGAATATAATCGGCTCTGGAGGGAACAATCTGTAACCGATGCAAAATATTTTTTAAAGTATCGCCTGCCGTTATAATAATGTAAAATGAAAAATAAAATATTAATTATTGCAGAGGCCGGCGTAAATCATAACGGAGATACTCTCCTTGCAAAAAAATTAATTGATGCGGCGGCTGATGCCGGTGTAGATGTTGTAAAATTTCAAACCTGGAAAACAGAACTACTGGTTACCAAAGACGCTAAGCAGGCAGAATATCAGGCTGAAAATACCGGTATTATCGAATCACAATTTGATATGCTGAAAAAACTGGAATTATCTTACGATGATTTCAGGGAGTTAAAAAAATATAGCGATGAAAAAAATATCATCTTTATGTCGACTCCCGACGAATTTGAGAGCGCAAATTTTTTATCACAATTACAAACTATATTTAAAATTGGCTCTGGTGAATTAAATAATTTCCCCTATCTTCGATATCTTGGTGGTCTTGGGAAGGAAATAATTTTATCAACCGGAATGGGTGATATTGGCGAAGTCGAAGATGCGCTCGATGTTTTGATTCAGGCGGGTACCCCGAAAGATCAGATTACAGTTTTACATGCCACAACAGAATACCCTTGCCCTGTTGAGGATGTTAATTTACGAGCAATGCAGACGATTGCTTCTGCCTTTGGCGTAAAAGTTGGCTACTCTGACCACACTCAGGGAATTGAAATTCCCATCGCCGCAGCTGCCCTCGGCGCAAGTGTTATTGAAAAACATTTCACTCTTGACCGTCAAATGGATGGACCTGATCACAAAGCCAGTCTTGAGCCCGATGAACTAAAAGAGATGGTAAGTGCTATTCGTAATATTGAAAAAGCTCTAGGCGACGGTATTAAAAAACCAAGTATAAGCGAATTGAAGAATATTTCAATAGCGCGTAAAAGTATAATTGCTGCACGTGATATTAAAAAAGGTGAATTGTTCAGCGATGAAAATATTACGGTGAAACGTCCCGGAACAGGAATTAATCCCATGCGCTGGAATGAAATTATTGGAAGAAAAGCTCAAAAAGATTACAGGGAAGATGAATTGATATGAGGCTTAGTAAATTGGAAATCGAATCCATCAAAAAAATTGCAACCACTACGTTTGGCAATGGAACACAGGTTATTTTATTTGGAAGTCGGGTGGATGATAGTCTCAAAGGCGGAGATATTGATTTATATATTAAGCCAGCAGAACCAAAAAATATCTTTCAAAAAAAAAATGATTTTTTAGTAAAGCTAAAATTACAAATCGGCGATCAAAAAATCGACGTAGTGATTGCAAAAGATCATTCGAGATTGATTGAAAAAGAGGCGTTGCGTAAAGGTCAAATTTTATGAATTTCAATATAGAAAATACATTCAAGGAAAAACTCTATGAATGCGCGAGGCATATTGAAAAAATAAATACAGCCAAAAAAAAATTATTTAGGTATATGCCTCTCACTGTTGACAGTTATGTGAATTTGTCGGATGCAGAATCAGGCTTTGTAGACCAACTTATTTTCAGGTTTTCGAATTTGCAGGATACGATGGGGGAAAATATTTTTCCTTCGATATTAAAACTTGCACAAGAAGATACAAAGCGAAAAACCTTTATAGATATATTGAACAGATTGGAAGAATTGGGAATAATTTCAAAAGAGGAATGGTTAAAATTAAGGGAAACACGAAATAAAATAGCCCATGAATATTCCTTTAACCAAGATGAGGTAGTGGAAAGTATTGTAAACATCTATAATGAAAGTGATAGATTGATAGCTGTTTACGAGAAGGTGTATACTTTTTGCAAAGAAAAACTTCTATTACCAGGAATATCAAATGACTAGGCGGAAAATTTGCATTGTAACCGGTACCCGCGCCGAATACGGCCTTCTTTTTTGGTTAATGAAAGAAATTGACGCCGATAGCGAATTGCAACTTCAGCTACTTGTAACCGGGATGCATCTTTCACCCGAGTTCGGATTGACCTATAAAGAAATTGAAAAAGAATTTAAAATTGATAAGAAAATAGAAATACTTTTGTCATCAGATACTTCGATAGGTATTTCAAAGTCGATGGGATTGGCACAAATTTCTTTTGCAGAAGCCTATGAAGAACTGAAGCCAGATATTGTGGTTGTTTTGGGTGATCGTTTTGAAATATTCAGCGCAGTTAGCGCTGCCATGATTGCTCGAATTCCGATTGCTCATATACATGGAGGCGAAACTACCGAAGGAGCTTTTGACGAGGCAATCAGACATTCCATAACCAAAATGAGTCATCTTCATTTTGTAGCAACAGAAGAATATCGAAAACGAGTTATTCAACTGGGCGAAGCTCCGAATAGAGTCTATAATTTTGGCGCTCCAGGGTTGGATAATATTTTAAATTTACAACTGCTTGAAAAAAGTAAATTTGAGGAATCTATAAGCTTTAAATTAGGTGGAAAAAACATTTTGGTTACGTTTCATCCGGTAACGCTCGAAAAGGCGACATCGAAAGATCAATTTCAGGAATTGTTAAATGCATTGGATGCGTTACATGATACTCGTTTGATTTTTACCAAAGCCAATGCAGATACAGACGGCAGAGTAATTAATGAAATGATTGATGATTATGTTGCCACAAACAAACACAAAGCAACAGCTTTTACTTCTCTTGGGCAGTTGAGATATTTGTCGGCTTTACAATTTGTAGATGCAATTGTGGGCAACAGTTCTAGCGGTTTAACCGAGGCACCGTCTTTCAAAATTGCTACGATAAATATTGGCGATAGACAAAAAGGTCGAATTAAATCTGCAAGTGTAATCGATTGCCAGCCAGTTAAAGTTGATATTTTGAAGTCATTTGAATATCTATATTCTTTAAAATTTCAGACAATACTAAAAAATGTAGAAAACCCTTATGGCAAAGGTGGGGCGTCAAAGAAAATTTTCTCGATTCTTAAAAAATGCAGTTTATACCAGGTTTTGAAAAAACCGTTTTATGATATTCCTTATATAGAACTCATATGAAAAGTTTTAATAAAATTTTATTACCTCCTAATGCTACTATTCGAAAAGCTCTCGAAATTATCGATACAGGCGCGATGAAAATTACGCTTATCGTAGACGAAAATCAAAAGCTTCTAGGCACTTTGACCGACGGAGATATTCGCAGGGGTCTTCTAAAAGGAATGAAGTTAGATGATACGATTGATGGCATTTATAACATTACCCCTGTTACATGCGGTATCAATGATTCAAAGGAAAAGATTCTTCAAGTCGCTGTAGTTCAAAAGTTGTATCAAATTCCGATTATCGATAATGAGGGGCATATTGTCGGTATTTCCGAGGTCGATCAGCTACTACGGCATCAGTCGCGTTCAAATAAAGTTGTCTTAATGGCTGGTGGGCTGGGTACTCGCCTTAGTCCTCTCACTGATACCGTTCCCAAACCAATGCTTCATGTCGGTAAAAAGCCAATTCTTGAAACGATTATAGAAAGTTTTATCAAATATGGTTATACGGATATTATTTTAAGCGTAAACTATAAATCACATCTTATCGAAGAGCATTTTGGAGATGGCACGTCGTTTGGAGCAAAGATCCAGTATGTGCATGAGTCTAAACGAATGGGTACAGCAGGGGCTCTCGGTTTGATGCGTGAAAATTTAACGGAGCCTTTTTTTGTTATGAATGGCGATTTATTGACGAATATTAACTTTGAACATATGCATGACTATCATCTTTCTCATGAATCTGTGGCTACTATGGCGGTTCGTGAATATGATTTTCAGGTGCCATATGGCGTTGTCAATGTGAAAGACGCTAAAATCACTTCAATAGAAGAAAAGCCAGTTCATAAGTTTTTCGTAAGTGCCGGAATATATATGTTATCCCCGGAATCTTTAAAAAATTTACCTCATGATGAATTTTTTGATATGCCGACTCTTTTTGAGAGGTTAATTGCCAAAAGAGAAAATACGTTTTCATTTCCTATTCGAGAGTATTGGCTTGATATCGGACGTATGAGTGACTATGAAAAAGCTAATAATGAATATCGAGAGGTGTTTGAATAATGTATGAAGGTAAGACTTTTCTTGCCGTTATACCCGCTCGAGGCGGCAGTAAACGCTTACCGGGTAAAAATATTGCCGATCTTGGAGGAAAACCGTTAATTGCCTGGACTATAGAAGCGGCAAAGAGTTGTAAGTATATTGACAAAGTTATCGTTTCTACCGATGACTCGTTCATTTCAAGTATTGCAAAAGATTTTGGCGCAGAAACTCCGTTTGTCAGACCCAGGGAACTTTCAACAGATCAAGCTTCGTCGGTAGATGTAGTAAATCATGCAATAAACTTTTATTCCTCTAAAAATCAGGCATATGATTACAATGTATTGCTACAGCCGACCTCTCCATTTAGAACAGGTCGACACATTAAAGAAGCAATCGAATTATTGAATAATGACAAAGTTGATGGGGTTATTTCCGTATGTCCCGTAGATCATAGTCCTTTATGGAGCAATACATTGCCGGATGATTTGAGTATGGATAATTTTTTAAAGGCCGAGATAATGGGTAAAAGAAGCCAGGATCTTCCAGCTTATTATCGCATTAACGGCGCAATATATATAAATAATGTGGAACGATTAATTAATGAAAAAACTTTTTTTTTTACCGACCTTATGAAAGCATATATTATGGAAAGAATTGTTTCTATAGATATTGATGAGTCTATGGATTTGACTTTAGCAAGATGTATTATCGCGAATGCACGTAACATATGAGGCATCATAACTGGTTTTTTTAATAAGAATTAATGTCAGCTTAAATTAGAAGCAGAAATTTATAAAATAGGAGTTTATTTTGAAGGTATTACTTGTAGTATATGACAATGATTCTTATATTAGCCAGTTCCCGATTGGATTGGCCTATGTGGCGTCGATTTTGTTGGGTCAAGGATATGTAGTAGAAATCTACAGCCAAGATGTTCATCACTACCCAGACAACCATCTTACCAAATATCTGGATGACAATAAGTTTGATGTGGTCGGTATAAGCGTAATAGCCGGTTACCATCAATATAAAAAACTCTTGTCCCTTTCTGATGCCATTAATAGATCAAAAAATCGTCCATTTTATATAATTGGAGGTTTTGGACCGTCGCCTGAGCCAAAATATTTTTTAGAGAAAACTAACGCCGATGTTGTTGTTATGGGAGAGGGTGAAGAAACTACTGTCGAATTATTTGATGCCATTGCCAATAAAAAACCCATGAAGGATATTAAAGGTATTGCATATCGAGACGGTAAAAAGGTTATTATAAATAGCAGACGACCGCTAATTCCCGATATAGATTCCATACCAATGCCAGCCTATCACTTGTTCCCGATGGAGCATTACAGGTTGCTTCGAATGCCGAATTGCAGCGCGAGTGATTTTGTTATGCCGATGCTTTCTGGTAGAGGCTGTACTTTTAAGTGTACGTTTTGCTATAGGATGGACAAGGGGTTTCGTGGAAGATTGGCTGGATCAATATTGGAAGAGATCCGGTATTTACAAACAAATTATGGCATTACATATATTTCTTTTTTTGATGAACTTCTAATGTCGTCAAAAAAGAGAACCATTGAATTATGCGAAGCTTTTATTCATTCGGGTATAAAATTTAAATGGGACTGTAACGGTCGTTTAAATTACGCAACACCAGAGGTTCTGGAGCTAATGAAACGCGCCGGATGTGTGTTTATCAATTACGGAATTGAGGCGATGGACAATGAGGTCTTGAAAAATATGAAAAAAGCACTTACGACAGACCAAATTGTAAAGGGCATTGAGGCAACTTTAAAAGCAGGAATTAGTCCAGGATTTAATATTATTTTTGGTAATGTTGGTGATAATAAAGAAACTTTGCAAGCTGGTGTAGACTTTTTGTTGAAATACGACGATGGCGCCCAGATGAGAACCATCCGTCCGGTAACGCCTTACCCTGGTTCTCCTCTATACTATGATGCCATAAACAAAGGTTTACTAAAAGATGTAGATGATTTTTATGTAAATAAGCATACGAACTCGGATTTGCTAGCCGTCAATTTTACAGAACTTACGGATGAAGAGTTTTACGAAGCGCTAACCAATGCTAATATTCAATTGATGAATAATTTTTTTAATAGAAAAAGAAAATCGATTAGTTCTCAAATTGAAAATCTTTACAAAAAAAGAGACGCCACATTTCGTGGCTTCAGACAAACATAACTGTCTGTTACAGAAAGTTAAAATAGTTTTACCATACTAATCGTATCATGACAATACGAAATATTATTTATATTGTTGAAAACCCGCCAGATCAGCGAGATTTTGAAAGATTCGGGATAAATTATTTGTTAGAACAAAAAGAAGAAATTAAAATTTGGGATATTTCCTTTATTAAGAGAGGGGATATTTTTGACACTTTTTATCAAGTTGAAAAAAAAGAGGGAAAAATTATACGTAAATTTAAAGAAGAACAGGAATTGGTTGAAGCGATTCAAAAGCTTGGAAGTAAGGACGTCGTTGTTATTGTTTTGCCGTATTCTTCATTGAGGAAGGAAATATGGGATGCTTTATCGTTTTCTAAAGCGTATTATGGATTATTGAATAATGGCGGATTATGCCCAATGGAGTACTTTCATTGGAATTTAATAAGGTTGTTACGACTTGTTCGCCATGTCAAAAAATTTTTAAAAAACCGCGTTAAAACGAAGGGTAAAATTTTTTTACCCTTCGTTTTAACAGGAACCAGGCATACCTTGCCTAAGGATGCTCCGATAAATATAAGGAAAACAGATATTATATATTCCCATAATTTTGATTATGATATCTATCTAAAAAATATAAATAAGAAACCTGTTTTACAATATAAATACATTCTCTTTCTGGATTGCTTTCTTCCGCATCATCCGGATTACAATATTTTAAAAAGAGAAAAACCGGTAGAGCCTGAGGAATATTACCCCCATTTAAATTTATTCTTTCAAAAAGTGGAAAAACATTTTGGTTTTCCTGTCGTAATTGCGGCGCATCCTCGCTCATATTATGAAAAAATGGAGAATCCCTTTGAGGGCAGGTTAATTCTTCGAAAAGAAACCGCGGTTTTGGTACGAGATTCCGAGTTTGTCTTGTCACAGATGTCTTTTTCAAGTAATTTTGCGAATATTTATCATAAGTCTGTGATATTTGTGGATATAGGATCCATACGAAATCGGGAAAGAAGGCAAATTGGAGTTCAAGCCTCTTGGTTCGGTAAGAGTCCTCTTGACATTGGCAAAAAAAATAAAACGATCAATTGGTTGAAAGAACTTAAAATTAGCGAACGTCATTATCGCGAATATAAAGAAAAATATATTAAAACGGCACATTCTCTTGAAAAAAATACCTGGGTAATCTTTCATGAATTTTTAAAAAATCTAAGATGGTCTTAATTTTTTAAAATTGAATATACTTATTAGGACTATGGATTCAATAAAAAAGCGGTATTTTTATAAATTGGCTGGTAAACTTATGCTTGTTGTTTCCGGTCTGGTCATTATGACATTTGTTCCCAGAACTCTTGGCCCAAAATATTTCGGTCAATTTCAATTTATAACAAATAATATGAATTTAATTTTTGGAACTCTTTCTCTCTCCGTTCCTGTGGCCTATTTTAACTGGGTTTCAAAACGAGAACACACACAAAATTCGGATCTCGCGACTGGTCTGACAATGGGGTTTGTTTTTCTTGTAGGACTTGCTTTATTTCTTTTTATTTTACTCGTTTCTTCTCTGGATTTATATATATATATGTGGCCTGATATAGATAAATCAACGATTTGGTATGGATATTTATTTGCTTTTTCAACTGCTCTGCTGGGTATTCTGAATTATCTCTCAGATGGAAAATCCTTAACAGGAGGCCAGGAAAAAAGAAATATGCTGGCCAGCGTGTTGAGAGTTGTCATTCTTTTTTTATTATACCTGTCGGGAACGTTAACCTTGACAACTTTTTTTGGTATTCAGATTGGATTATTAATCTTTATATTTCTTCTGGTAAGTTTTTGGCTTTTTAAAGCAGGTGCGATTCAGGAAAAAATATTTAGTAAAAAAACTTATGAGAAAGCAGAGGTAAAAGAGTATATTTTATTTGTATCAAACTATGCTTCTCCCTTGGCGCTATACAGTTTTTTTGTTTTACTTTATGGCTATTTTGATCCCTGGTTTTTACAATGGATATCAGGATCTGTGGAGCAGGGATTTTATGGTATTGCATTTAATCTCGGCAGTCTTATCTTTGTATTTTCCGGTTCCATGACGCCAATCATAATCAGGGAATATAGCTATTATGCAGCCCACAATAATATAGAAATGTTACGAAAAATATTTCATCGAGTACGTATTTTTTTTATACTTTCCGTTTCTATGTCTATGTATTTTTTTTTAAATGCAAAATCAGTTATCAATATAACCGGTGGCGAAAAATATGCCGATGCGCTACCGGCAATGATGATTATGTGCCTGTATCCGGTGCACCAAACTTTGGGACAGCTTAGTTCGTCATTGTTTCTTTCGCGAGGGGCGACGAAAGAGTATTCGAAGATAGGTATTTATATTATGTTGACAGGTATTCCGGCGACTTATCTGTTTTTGGCGCCGAAAAGCTATTTTATACCAGGGATGGAATTGGGGGCTTTAGGGCTTGCTTTAAAAATGGTAATAATAAATATTCTATCTACAAATGTATTTTTGTACTTAAACGCAAAATTTCTTAAAATTTCTTATTGGGAATGGGCATGGTTTCAGATTAAATCGATGTTAATATTTTTTTTAATCGGTTTTTCGGTTAGATATTTCACTGATTTATCTACATTAAATATCAACATTGATGTTCATGATTTTCATTACTTAAACCCCATTTCCCCCTTTATACCCGATTTAATACATTTAACTATTTTTGGTATGATATACTTCATTTTAACTATTTTTTTAGTATTGTTATTTCCAAAATCATTTGGTTTATATGAGGATGATTTAAAGTATATTTTGTTATTATTTCGAAGAAAAAAAAGTGTATAAATAGTAAAAAAAGAAATTAAGACTATGCCTAAAATATTTGTATCCACCTATCCTTATTCTCGAACTGCCAAGGAGCCGATTGATTTATTACGCTCTACCGGCTGGGAGATTCAAATAAACCCTCTAGGTAGAAAGTTAAAATCATTAGAGGTTGCCGAACTTGCTCATGAATTTGACGGTATTATCGCTGGTACGGAAGATTTGCGTCCGTTAATCGAATCTTCTGAAAAATTAAAAATTATCTCGCGCGTAGGGATTGGTTTAGATTCGGTACCCCTTGGATTATGTAAAGAAAAGAGTATTGTCGTTACTTATACTCCTGATGCTGTATCTATGGCGGTTGTAGAGCTTACTATCGGTTTGATGGTTTCTCTGACCCGTCAGGTTGTTTTAGCCGACAGGCAAATTCGAGATGGTTCATGGACTAGACCATACGGAAAAAGAATCGAAGAGTCTATCATTGGTATAATCGGTTTTGGACGAATTGGAAGTAAGGTAGCAAAACTTCTTACGGTATTTAAACCGCGACAAGTTTTGGTATACGATATAAAAAATAAAGAACCCGAAATCACCGAGTTAAAAAAATCGGGATTAAACATAGACTTTTCATCACTTAATGAAATTTATACCAGATCTGATATTGTTACATTACATGTTCCCTATTCAAAATTATCTCGATATATGATTGATTTAAAAGTATTTGAAAAAATGAAACCTGATGCGTATCTGATTAATACTGCCCGTGGCGGTATTGTTCGAGAAGATCATTTGTATGATGCAATTAAATTAAAAAAAATTGCAGGGGCGGCAATGGATGTTTTTGAAGAAGAGCCTTATCATGGGCAACTTATTGAACTTGAAAATGTCATATTACTACAGCATATGGGTTCATGTTCCTATGATTGTCGTTTAAATATGGAATTTCAGGCTGCTGAAGATATGGTTAATTATTTTAAAGGAAAACCATTGATAAATCAAGTTCCAGAGGAAGAGTATGCTTACCAGGAATAATTTAATAATGTACAAGGAATATAGTTTATGAACATAATTGTTTTTGGCGGAAGCGGTTTTTTGGGATCTCATGTTTCTGATAAATTATCGGAGATTGGTCATAATGTTTCGATTTATGATATTCAAAATTCTAAATATTTGCGTAAAGATCAAACCATGATTTTGGGTGATATACTCGACGAAAAAAAAGTTAAAGAAGCCATTCAGGGGCATGATGTTGTGTATAACTTTGCTGGTTATGCAGATCTTGATACAGCATCTACAAGTCCAAGGAATACAACTGAATTGAATTTAATCGGTAACATCAATATTATTGAAGGTTGCATTGCCTCAAAAGTTAACCAATTTGTTTATGCAAGTACAATCTATGTTTTTTCGGAAGCCGGAGGTTTTTATCGATGTAGTAAGCAGGCCGCTGAAATATACCTTGAAGAATACCATAATCGATATGGTATGAACTATACTATTTTGCGATTTGGTTCGCTATATGGTCCCAGATCTGATGAAAGAAATTCTATTTATAAATATTTAAAAAAAGCTTTGTATGATGGAAAAATAAAAATCAAGGCGTCAGGTCATGAAATTCGAGAATATATTCATGTTAGAGATGCTTCTAAAATATCGGCAAGAATATTGGCGCCTGAGTATTATAATAAGCGCTTTGTACTTACAGGTCATCAGGCAATTCCGGTTAGCCAGATGTTAAAAATGATTCAGGAAATTGTTAAAAATCCGGTAGAAATTGAATATGAAGATGCAGATTCAGGCTCTGATAAGGTTGGCGATCATTACGAAATTACGCCGTATAGTTTTGTTCCAAAAGTTGGGGAAAAATTTTCGCCGGAATTATATACTGATATGGGGCAGGGTTTAATTGAGACCATTGCCGATATCGAATCGCGTGAAAATCCAGTATATTACAAGAAATGAAATTTGTTTATCTCAATCATACTTTAAACAGATATACACCGCTTTATGGAAATTCTTCAGGAATTAATATAATAAAAGTTAGACAAATTTTGCAAGGAGATACATCAAACAATACTGAAGTTAGTATGCCATTGCATTCAGGAACCCACGTTGACGCATCGTATCATTTTGACAATGAAGGTAAAAAAATTTCTGACTATGTGGCAGATTTCTGGGTTTTTAATCATGTTTATTTTATCGAAATCAACGTCGAACCGTCTGAAATTATTTTAATGGCTCGACTGGAAAAGGAATTTGAAAAGATACCCTACGAAAGTGATTTTTTAATTGTGAAAACTGGTTTTGAAAAATATCGCAATAATGTCACAACTGCAAAATCAAATCTCGATGTTTATATAATGAACAACCCTGGTTTTGCTCCTGAAGTTGGTATATGGCTTCGTCAAAATCGAAAAATTCGTGCTATTGGTTTTGATTTTATTTCGTTGACATCATACCAGAACCGCGACTTGGGAAGAGTTGCACACCGAGCATTTTTGTCCTCATTGCCCGATGGTTTTACGAAATTTGTTGGCGATCCCGTTTTAATTGTCGAAGACATGAAACTTTCTGAAATCTCAAAAGCTCCAGAACAGGTCATCATCGCGCCCTTGCTCGTTGAAAATGCCGACGGAGCTCCTGTGACTATTTTTGCAAAAATGTCATCAACTTAAAGTAAAAAACGTTAGGGGTTAGCAGAAAAGGCGGAGCCTTTGGAGCGAAGGGGCAGACTTGTCCTTTTTTAATAATATTGATAACAATGAAAAAAAAATTATCATTGTATGAGGTGATTTTTTGGGATTTCGATGGCGTCATCAAGGAATCCAACGGGGTTAAATCTCAAGCCTATAGAGCGCTTTTTAAAAATTTCGGAGACGAGGTTCAAGATAAGGTTGAAAAACATCATTTGGAAAATGGCGGAATTTCCCGTTTTAAAAAGATCCCGTATTATTATAGCGAATTTGCAAAAAAGACATTAAGCGTCGAAGAGATTCAGGGGGAACTGGAACGTTATCGCATTTTGACACTGGATGCTGTTGTGGAGTGTTCATGGGTTCCAGGAGTTCTTGAGTATTTACAAAGTCATAGTAAAAACCAAAAGTTTTTTATTGTGACAGGCACTCCTCAGGAGGATATTGAAATCATCGTAAAGCGTTTGTCAATTCTGGATTTATTTATTGATGTCTATGGAGCTCCAGATTCAAAGTCAACCATTGTTGGCAGGATATTAAATTCGAGCAGATATAAAAAAGAAAATTGTCTGTTTATCGGGGATGCAATGACTGACTATGAGGCTGCTTGCAACAATGAAATTGATTTTTTGTTGCGTGACACGGTTGAAAACAAGCACTTATTTAAAGATTATAACGGGAGCAGGTTTTCAAATTTTAACGTTATTTCTTGAAGCATAAATTTATTAAGGATAAAACATGATTGCAGCATTATTACTTGGTAGAAAAGGTAGCCAGGGATTTCCGGGAAAAAATACATACAATTTACTTGGACATCCACTTGCGTATTACCCCATGAGCGTTGCCCACAAAACGCCTGAAATCGACAAGGTCTACTTGTCGACGGACGATCCTGAATTGATGAAAATTGCCCACGAAAACAATGTCGAAGTCATTGAACGCCCCCCGCATCTGGCGACTAGCACCGCTCTCGGAGAACATGCCTATGTTCACGGTTATGAAGAAATAAAAAAAAGAAATCCGAACGAAAAAATTGAAATCATGGTTTTACTTTTTTGTAACGCAGCAACTGTAACGTCGTCGACCATCAGCGAAGGAATCAAGGTCTTGCGCCAAAATCCAAAAGTCGATTCTGCAGTTACCGTTTCGCGCTACAATATGTGGTCGCCTCTCCGCGCTCGTAAAAAAGATAAAGATGGGCTTTTGGTTCCTTTTGTTCCATTCGAAACATTTGGCGACCCGAAAACATTGAATTGCGACAGAGATTCTCAGGGCGATGTTTTATTTGCCGACATGGGGGTTTCGATCATTCGACCAAAATGTCTTGAAAATCTTGAAGAGGGAATGTTGCCACAAAAGTGGATGGGACAAAAAATATATCCATTGTATCAGGAAGCAGGTTGCGATGTCGACTACGAGTGGCAGGTTCCTGTTGTGGAGTGGTGGCTTAAAAAATACGGCGGTTATTCTTAAGTGTTTTAATCGGTAAATCTTAAAAGATATGAGAATTTTTATAACAGGAATCGCCGGGTTTATTGGTAGTTCTCTTGCCAGATATTTTCTTAAGCAAGATCAATTTGTATCAGGAATCGATAATTTATTTACAGGCAAACGTGATAATTTACCAGATTCCATTTCCTGGAAATTTGGGGATGTAGGTAAAAAAGAAGACCTCAATGATATAAACGGCGATTTTGATGTTATAATTCATCTCGCTGCCCAGTCATCTGGTGAAAAATCTTTCAGTTTTCCAGAATACGATATCCAAACCAACATCCTTGGATCGTTAAACATATACAATTTCGCAAGAGCCCGAAAGGCAAAGTTATTAATTAATATTAGTTCCATGTCAGTATACGGCGAGGTCGACTCAAGTACTGTTGTTGATGAAACACATATCACCAATCCCGTATCACTTTATGGTATAACCAAATTGGGTGCAGAAAGAATGCTGGAATTATTTTCTCAAAAAGATCAATTTCCGGTTGTTAGTTTGCGCCTTTTTAGCGCCTATGGCCCGGGACAAAATCTTGATGAAATGGCTCAGGGGATAGTAAGTATATATCTTGCCTATCTTCTTCGAGAAGATCATATTCTTGTAAAGGGGGCGCTTGATAGAATGAGAGATTTAACCAATATTGAAGATATAATTTCTTGCATTACAAAAATCATAACTTCTGAAAAAATAAAATCAGGTTCTTATAATCTATGTACCGGAAAATTGACCACTGTTGCAGAAATGATTTCTTTATTGAAAAAAGCATCAAAAATTGAAAAACCAGTAATTTCAAAAGGAAATACACAGGGAGATATTCAGGGATTTTGTGGTTCTTGGCAGAAGCTGTACAGGGATTATGGATGGGAGCCTGTTATCAATGCAGATCAAGGAATTACAAAAATGGTAAATTATTATATGGAAAGTGTAAAATGGAAAAAAAATTAAAAGTAGCGGTTATTGGTTGCGGTCGTGTAAGTAGAACAGCTCATTACAGTTCTATTAAAGAACATAGTCAATTGTATGAATTTGTCGGTGTATGCGATACAGACAAAGAGCGTGCTGACAAATACGCGCTCGAAACAGGATCAAAAGCATATTATTCGGCCGATGATCTCATTGAAAAACAAGAACTTGACCTGGTTAGTATTAACGTTCCGAACGGATTGCATGTTGAAGTTGCGTTGAAATTTGCAGAGCGAGGAATAAATTTAATGATCGAAAAACCGCTTGCTATGACGGTAGAAGACGCAGATCGTATAATTGATATTTGTGAAAGAAAGAATATAAAATTATTTACAATAATGCAAAACCGCTACAACGCCACAAATAAAATATTAAAATCATGTGTTGACAAGGGACGATTTGGAAGAATATCAACCTGTAATGTGACCGTAAGCTGGAGAAGAGAATTGCCATATTATACGGAAGATCATCAATGGCGAAGCCGCAGAGATCTGGCTGGGGGCGTATTTACCAACCAATGTGTTCATTACATCGATATGATGCAATGGCTGGTAGGAGCTCCTCCCGAAACAGTTTACGCGAAAATGGGTACGATATATCCCATAGAAGTGGAAGATCATGGCGCAGGAATTATAAAATTTAAAAACAGCGTGATTGGATCACTTGTTTTAACCAACCATGCTTACCCTTTAGATACAGAAGGGTCAATTACCATTATAGGCGAAAGAGGCATGGTAAAACTTGGCGGTAAATCTATGAATAAGGTTGTTCAGTGGGATTTTGTAGATAAAGATATTGAAGATGATCAGATTAAAGAAGCGGAGACAAATCCACCCACCGTTTATGGATTTGGGCATCTTGAAATGTATGAAAGAGCCGCTCGTTCAATCAGAGGCGAAAACATAGAAGTAATCGACGGGAGAGAAGGAAGAAAGGCTGTTGCATTATTGGAAGCTCTTTACTTGTCAGATTACTCCGGTAAGGAAATTCGCTTTCCTCTTGGCAAAAGATAAAACGAGGAAAATAATAAAAATGAATAATAGCAAGTGTCCACTTTGCAGTTTAGATACTGTCGAACTGATAACAAGCAAGGTGCGTTTTGATTTTAATGCCAATGTAATGTATTGTGGCAACTGTACATTGACTTTTTTAGATCAAACCTCTTTTAAATATCCTGATGATTTTTATAAGACCCAGTATCATCAAACCTATTTAACGCATGTCGAGCCGTCAGCTGTTGACCCTGAAAAGTATTTTGAAAAAATGTTGAAAACAACAAAAATTTGGGCAGATAAGCTAAGGCCAATTTTACAGGGTAATGAAAAAGTTCTGGATTTTGGTTGTTCAGCGGGGCATTTTATGAGTCTTATAAAAAATAATGTTAGAGAGATTCACGGTTTTGATTTAAATGAAAAAGAAATATTATATTGTTCAGAAAAAATCGGCCTCAATGCGTCAACAGTTCCTGTTGAAAAACGTTTTGCGCCTGAAACATTCGATGTAATTACGATGATATTTGTTCTGGAACATATCGGTGAACCGGTTTCTTTTTTAAATTATTTAAAACCATTTTTAAAAAAAAACGGAAAATTTATAATATTAATTCCATGTATTCAAGATCCATTGGTTTCTTTTTATGACATTCCGGAATTCAGGGGATTTTATTATTGTATAGAACATTTGTTTTATTACAATAAAAAGACAATTCAAATTTTATTTGAAAAAGCTGGTTTGAAGGCTAAAGTGGAGGTTGTTCAGGAATATCCTGTTACCAATCACTTAAACTGGGGTTACAGACAAAAACCTTCCGACGTTCTGGCGTCTCGAAAGCTGGTTCCCGACATCGCTTTACGAAATGAAAGCGATATGACCGAATGGGAATCTTTTTGGGTAAACGTCAATCGCCAGTATCTGGAGTTTCTTTCTAAAAATAACTATGGCGACAGACTATGGTGTGAAGTCAGTTTTTAAGAATCAATGCTTAAAATATGAAGCTTGCGGTTTCAAATATTGCATGGCCAGCTGAGCAGCTAGACCAGCACTTGCGCATATTATCGGACGAGGGAATAGATGGAATGGAGTTATCTCCAAGTATGATCTGGAAAGATCCGACAACTATACCTGATGCAGAAATAGTAAAATTAAAAGATCATGTAAAATCATACAATTTATTAATTCCCAGTATGCATTCGTTAACTTACCCTAGACCTGACTTTGAAATTTATGGATCGGAATATAAACGAAATGAGATCAAAGATTATATCTATAAATTAGGTATTATGGCAAATATTATGGAATGTCCCATAATGGTTTTTGGATCAGGGAGTTTAAGAAAGTCAAAAGGAATGGATAAAGAACTTTGTATACGTATTTTGACAGATTTCTTCCAGTCTGTTGCGGATCGGTTAATGGAGTTAAATGTGATGCTCTTGATTGAACCTCTTTCAAGGCAGTATACAGATATAATAAATACCAGTACCGATGGGATGGACCTGGTTAAAAAGGTGAATCATGCTTTTTTCGGTCTACACATTGATTTAAAATCAACTTTTGATGAGAATGAGGATCAAGAATTGCTTTGGAAAAGTTATTCGCAAGATATTCGCCATTGCCATGTTTCCAATCCAGAAATGGAGCCTCCGGATGAGACATTCTCATATCACAAAAAGGTGGCAGGATCTATGCGTAAGTACGGATATAAAAATTTTGTTTCGATTGAGATGAAGAAAAAAAAAGATGATACAGCGGATGTATTAAAAAAGTCGGCTAGATATCTTAAATCGGTATATGGTTAGTTGATTGAAGAAAACAGGCGAGGTAGGGAAATGAAATTATGCAATGACAGCCGTTGTATTTATAAACAGCAGAAAGAGATTCTGGAAAAAAGTTTTTCCCAAGTTACAAAACAAACAAGGGAAGGCGAAGGTTTATGGGAAAAGTGTAACCATTGCGGATTGGTTATTAACCGATCAGGGGTATTGGAAAAGGATGTAAAAAATTATTATAACAACAACTATGTTGAAAAGAATTCATTTTCTCATGGAGAAATAATTTCGGCTCGGGAACATTTTGATGCCAGGATTAAGTCAATAATTCCAATTGCAGAATTTGTCAGAAAATATTTAAGGAAAAGCGATAGAGTAATGGAACTTGGAGCAGCTACAGGGGAATTGCTTTATTTATTGAAAAATGATTGTGCATTTCTTTTTGGAAACGAAATTAACCAACTTTATGCAACGTTTATCAAAAATGAGCTCGGCATTGACTCTACATCTAAAGAATATCTTTCCATGAGCATTTTGGAAAAATATAATTTTGTTATTTCTATCAATACTATCGACCATTTGTATCAACCAGAGAAGGTCGTAAAAAAGGTTTATTCGGATCTTGAAAATGGCGGTTATTTCTACCTAGAAGTTCCTAACGATATGCAGGCTCTTAAATTGTACTTGCCTGAACCCAGTAAAAGTAATTTTAAAAAATTTATGTATCAGGAGGCTCATTATTATTCTTTTAATTTTGAAACAATAAAAAAATTGTTAGAAGATAATGGCTTTGAGATCATTGAAGAATATTCCAGACACGATTACACGATAAATAACTTTCTTGGCTGGTATTATCTCGGAAAGCCTCAACAGAAATTCAAAGAAGCAACTGTAGATACTGATATACTTTCCGGTGAAAATCAATTTGGATTAGACATGAATTCGCTGATGAAAAAAATTGATGTAGATTTTCGAGAAATTATGAAACGAAATAAAGTTGGAGAATCAATTTGTATATTAGGCAAAAAAGTGGGTAATTGATATGTCATTAATTGAAAAAATTGTAAAGCCTGAAATAAGAAACCTTGTTAGAATTCAGGATGGTTTTGATGAAAGGTTCAACTATTTACGCCTGGATAAAAATGAAAGGTTGCTGCCATTTAATTCAAACCTGATGCAGGATTTCTTAAACAACTTGAAACAAGAAGATATTATGGGCTATTCTGAGATGGGGCCAGTGTATCTTCAGTTATCCGGTTATCTTGATGTTGCTCCTGATCAAATTTTAATTGCTGCTGGAGGGGATCTCGCTATTAAGTCGGTTTATGAGTCCTGTATAGATCGCGGCGATACAATTATTTACCATGCACCTTCCTATGCAATGTTTCGAATATATGGAAAAATGTTTGGCGCCAAAGAGAAGTTGTTTAATTTAAGTATGGATTTATCACATAAAATTACTGATATGTTAAACCTGGTAGACGATGAGACCAAAATGGTTGTACTCGAAAATCCGAATGGATTTATCGGTTATAAACCCGAATTAGAGGAAATTGAGTATTTTGCTGCTGAAACATGCAAAAGAGATATTATTCTTCTGCTTGACGAAGCTTATTTTTACGTAGACAATAAACGATTTAACAAGCAAGAGCTAATCCAAAAATATCCGAATATGATAGTTACTCAGGCCTTTTCAAAGGCTCATGGATTGGCGGGAATGCGATTTGGATATTTAATTGGAAATTCAAAGCTTATTAATTATATTTCAAGAGTGCGCCCAATGCATGAAGTATCCAGTCTCACTGCAAAACTTGCCCAATGGATAATGTCAAATCCCGAGTTGCTTGAGGAGTTTCATCGGTCAATTAAGGATTCAAGAAGATTTTTGGGAATCGAATTGAAAAAGATTGGTATAAAATATATGATGACAACTGCAAATTTTATGCTGCTCTATTTACCCAATGAAGGTAAAACTGCCAATATTAACCTCAAGTTAAAAGAAAAAGGTATACTCATCCGAAGACCATTCGATGATCAACGACTCCTTGGATGGTCAAGAGTTTGTATCGGATCCATGGATGACTCGATGCGGTTTATTTCATCATTGCGTCAGATTATTCTAAGAGAAATTTGAAAATACCGTACATTTATAATTAGCAAATTGTATTTATAATTATAAATACAATTCAATATTATGCGCATAAAATATAAAAAAATTTATGATTTAATTTCGTCTTTAAGCAAAGAAGCATACAAAGACAAACTTCTAATAGCAAACGAGTTTTTAAGCAAGAATACATTTACATCTGAAATTTTTGAAATTTTTGATTTGCAAGATAAAGTAATAAACACCTATCTTACTCTCATAATGAAAATAAGGCTATTAAGTATTTATTATGTAAAAATTACGATATATTTTTTGTTATATCTATTTTCTTATTTAATCTACAAGAGTATAATTCCTTCTCTCGATAAAAAGAAAATAATTAATGAAAAATTATATTTAATTCATAATTACTTTGCACTTAATAGAATTCAAAAAAGCCATGAATATGAGGATCACTATTTTCCAGATTTATTTAAATATATTTCTGAAAAAAATGAAGTATATTACACTCCAATGTTTTATGGAACTCACCGATTTCCGTTTTTGATAACTCAAATTGTTCTTTTTTTAAAAAAACAGGAAAAACCGCAAAAAGTTCCCATGATCACAGAATTTGATTTATTGTCCTTATCGGATGTTATTTTTGCATTGTTGGATTCTTATCGATATCCGGCACATTTGATTAAATTTATTACAGGGAGATCGGAAAAAATAATCCCAATAATACTGCTAAAAGAGTATTTGAAAATTCCAAAGTCAATTGGGGTATTTGATCGATATATTCAATATAGGTTTGGCCACAGAATCTCGCTACTTTCTAAACAGCAGACTAATATATTGATGTGGTATGAAAATAACACAATCGATAAATCTTTTATACGCGGTATAAAGGATGGTGATTCTAAAAGGAAAGTGAATATAACTGGATTACAACTGTATATTTATAGTGATTCTGAAATACATTATTATCCAGATTCGGCAGAATTGTTTGCAAATGTTCTTCCAGATCGGATATTGGTAAATGGTCCAATGTATATGGCTAATATTAAAAAAATTTCTTGTTCCGTAGGGCCATCTTTAAGATATAAACGAATATTTTCTTTTAAAACTAAAAGATCTGATCAAAAAAATTATTTGGTACTACTTCCATACCTGAATCTTTACATAGAACAGGTTTTGGAATTAATTCAACCATTATTAAGTACAACTCAAAAAAAAATCATAAAAATAAAATTTCATCCAGCAACCGATATTAAAAGGTTTCAGGATAAATTACCTTCTGACATTCAATTTGCTAATGAAGATTTGTATGAAGAATTTAAAACTACAAAATTGGTTATCGGTATGTCTACGGGAGCATTATTAGAATCTGTTGCACTGGGTATTCCAGCTATTCAAATATTTGATGATAGTAAAACATATCAACATGATATCTTGATTGATGCTGGAAAAGGTCTAATTTGGGAAAATGCAAAGAATTCAATGGAGTTAATGGGCGCAATTAAAAGGCTAGAATATAATTTTATAAAAAGAAGAAATGAAATAAACAAATGCACAAAATATTATAGAGAAAATTATTTTTCACAACCAGATGCAAAGAAAATGGAAAAAATTGACGGTGTATGGCTATAAGTCAAATTTGAAAAATTAAATCAAATGCAAGCAAGTAAGTTATACTGTTTAGAGATGTTTATAAACATAAAATAATTCTGGATAAAGGCAGGATTTAAGGGAGCTCGACAGGCAATTTTCTTAAAATTTCTGAGTCAAATGTTTTTGATATTTCAAAAAATGTGATCGCAAGCATGGGATCTCAAATGAAATCATCTTGGCATGTTTAATAGTATATTTTCAGAAAAAAAATAGATTCAGCTATTATCCAGAGGAAAAAATAGTAAAAACAGCAGAAAATCCAGGTACGTTATTATTAACCATTTAGTCAAAAGTTTCTGGTACAGTTAATGTGTTTTAGTCTTTTACATTATCTAATAGTAAATGCAAAGTCACATTTATTATTAGATAAAACTTATGATAATATCGGGTAAAAGTGGAAATATCGCGCATACCATAGGGGAATTAACATTTTGTATTGTTCCAGAATTCAGTACAATTGTAGAACAGGATATAGTGAACATAATGTTTAAAACCATAACAGGATTCGTATTAATGCAATTCAATATTTAAAAGTGAGGTAAGTTATAATGAAAATTTCAATGATAGGAACCGGTTATGTAGGTCTTGTTTCGGGAACCTGCTTTGCCGAAATGGGGAACAATGTCGTATGTGTTGATATTAATAATACAAAAATAGAAAATTTGAAAAAAGGGATTATTCCGATTTATGAACCAGGGCTTGAAGAAATGGTTCGCGATAATTATACCAAAAAAAATCTTCATTTTACTACGGATATTAAAGAGGCTGTCGAACAATCGGATATTTGTTTTATTGCCGTTGGAACGCCACAGGGTGAGGATGGAAGCGCCGACTTGCAATATGTTCTAGCAGTGGCTAACGATATTGGCAGCTATATGGTCAAGCCAATGATTGTGGTTGATAAATCCACTGTGCCGGTCGGAACAGCCGACAAGGTAAGAGCGGCCATTAGTCAAAAATTAAAAGAAAGGGGTGTTACGTTTGAGTTTGATATCGTTTCAAATCCCGAGTTCTTAAAAGAGGGGGCGGCGATAAAAGACTTTATGCAACCCGATCGCGTGGTTATTGGCGCCGATAACCACAGAAGTATAGAGATCATGCACGAACTTTATCAGCCATTTATGTTCGACAACGATCGATTTATAGCGATGGATATTAGAAGCGCCGAGATGACGAAATACGTTGCAAATTCCATGCTTGCCACGAAAATTTCCTTTATAAACGAGATGTCGGTTATCTGTGAAAAAGTTGGAGCTGATATAAATAAAGTGCGAATAGGTATAGGCAGTGATTCCAGAATTGGCTATTCATTTATTAACCCTGGTTGCGGATATGGTGGAAGTTGTTTTCCTAAAGACGTTCAGGCTTTGATAAAAACCGCGGGCGAATATAATTATAGCTCAAGAATTCTAAAAGCTGTAGAGGCAGTAAATAAAGATCAAAAATATCTTTTAGTTGAAAAGGTTTTGAAAAAATTTGGCGAAGACTTGTCTGGAAAAATTTTTGCCTTATGGGGATTATCTTTCAAACCTGAAACAGATGACATGCGTGAAGCCAGCTCTCTAGTAGTCGTGAATGAACTTACTAAAAAGGGAGCGATGATTCAGGCCTATGACCCCAAGGCTCGATATGAGGCAGAAAAACATTATTTTAAAGATAATCCAAACATAAAGTACCACGAAACCAAGTACGACGCACTTAAGAATGCGGATGCCTTGTTGTTAGTTACGGAATGGAAAGAATTTACAACTCCAGATTTTGATGAAATAGCAAAACTATTAAAAAATCGTATAATTTTTGACGGACGAAATCAATACAGTTCTGTAAAAATGAAAAATTTGAATTTTGAATACTTTCAAATTGGAACGCCTGACAATTAAAATACGAAAAGATAAAAATGAAAAAAATATTAGTAACTGGTGGGGCAGGTTTTCTTGGATCACATTTGTGTGAGAAACTTCTAAACCGAGGGGATAAAGTATATTGTCTGGACAATCTATACACAGGAAGTCTCAACAATCTGGAAAGTTTCAAAAGCAATGCAAATCTGGAATTTATAAATCATGATATTATAAATCCGGTAGATTTAAAAGTTGATGAAATCTATAATTTAGCCTGTCCAGCATCACCGGTACATTACCAGGCTAAAGCCATTGAGACCTGGAAAACGTCTGTATTTGGAATATACAACATGCTTGAACTGGCAAGAAAAAATGATGCCAGAATTTTACAGGCTTCGACTTCCGAAGTTTATGGCGATCCGGAAGTTAATCCTCAAAAAGAGGAATATCGTGGTAATGTCAATCCAATAGGTCCAAGAGCCTGTTACGATGAAGGTAAGAGGGCGGCAGAATCTTTATGTTTTGATTATTTTCGAAAATACAATACTAAAATAAAAGTAATCCGAATATTCAATACATATGGTCCACGCATGAATAAAGAAGACGGCAGGGTTGTGAGTAATTTTATCGTTCAGGCATTAACAGGTGCAGATATTACAATTTATGGCGATGGCACGCAAACTCGTAGTTTCTGCTATGTGGCAGATTTGATTAACGGAATTGTTGCCATGATGGATTCTGATGTCAATTTTCAAGGCCCCGTAAATCTGGGTAATCCATTTGAATTTACAATGCTTGAGTTGGCTAAAAAAGTTGTGGTAAAAGTGGGTAGTTCAAGTAAAATTATTTTTCGTGATTTACCCGTTGACGACCCATTGCAAAGAAAACCTCTTATTGATTTAGCCAAAAAAAAATTAAAGTGGGAATCACGTATTCAATTGGAAGAAGGTTTGGAATATACTATAACATACTTTCGATCTCTACTTGATGTAAATCGCTGATGGTGTAAAGAAGTTATGTCCTTTAACAATATTTATAAAAATAAAAAAATTCTGGTTACTGGAAATACTGGTTTTAAAGGTTCATGGTTAACAGAGTGGTTACTGCAATTAAATGCAAAAGTTTCGGGTCTTTCAAACGGAGTTCCTACGAACCCATCACATTTCGAAACGGCAAACCATAAAGAACGAATTCGGTATTATGAAAAAGATATCAGAAATTTACAAGATATGATTACTGTGTTAAATGATGTAAAACCAGATTTTATTTTTCATCTTGCTGCTCAACCACTTGTTCGCCTATCTTATGAAAATCCGGTACTTACGATGGAGACAAATATCATTGGAACCATGAATGTTCTTGAGGCCTTAAGAGTTACTAACATTAAATGCAATGCAATAATGATCACTAGCGATAAAGCTTATGATAATGTCGAATGGGTTTGGGGTTATCGTGAGACAGATCATTTAGGTGGTAAAGATCCGTACAGCGCATCAAAAGGTGCTGCGGAGTTGATTATAAAAACATATGTAGAGTCATACTTTAAAAAGAAGGATAGTAATGTCAGGTTGGCTATTGGACGAGCAGGGAACGTAATTGGCGGAGCTGATTGGGCAGTTGACCGAATTGTCCCAGATGCAATAAAAGCGTGGTCAGTAAATCGTACTGTAGAAATCAGGAGTCCAAATTCGACCAGACCGTGGCAACATGTGTTAGAACCCTTAAGCGGTTATCTTTTACTGGGACAAAAACTGGCAGAAGATGGAAACCTTAATGGTGAACCTTTTAATTTCGGTCCAACTTCAGAACAAAATCATTCCGTTGCGGAGCTATTAATTGAAATGCAAAAATACTGGCCACAAGGAGAATGGATTGATATGTCTCATGGTGCCAATAAAGTCCATGAAGCAAATCTCCTTAAATTAAACTGTGACAAAGCTTTGCATTATCTTGGATGGCAACCAGTGATGCGCTTTCGTGAAACTGTTGAAATGACGATGCAATGGTATAGTAGTTTTTATAAAAATGATTTAAAAATAGAGTCAGTTACGGCATCTCAGATTATGAAATACGAAGATATTGCCAGAGAACGAAATATCTGTTGGATGGTAAAAAAATAAAGGAATGGTTGTATGATAGCGATTGACAATATTCAGGGAGTTAATTTATTTCCATTAAAAATAATCGAGGGGGAAATGGGAGCAGTATTTCATGCAATAAAAAAAACTGATACAGGGTTTTCTGAATTTGGTGAGGCATATTTTTCAATTGTAAATCCAGGAATGATAAAAGGCTGGAAAAGGCATAACATTATGATATTAAACATCATTGTTCCTGTCGGTGAAATTGAATTTGCGGTTTTTGACGACAGGCCAAACTCTGTAACTAAAGGTAAATGGGGTAAAATTAATCTTTCTACCCAAAATTATCATCGCTTAAATGTACAACCTGGGTTGTGGATGTCTTTTAAAGGAATATCAAAGTCGATGAATTTGCTTTTAAATGTATCAAACATTGTACATAGCCCCGCAGAATCTGATAACTTACCATTAAACCATCCTGATATGCCAGATATATGGAGAACAAAATGAAAACTGTAATTTTATGTGGAGGACTTGGAACAAGAATTCGCGATGTCGCCGATAACATACCCAAGCCAATGATTTCTGTTGGGAATTTCCCAATATTGTGGCATATAATGAAATATTATTCAAGTTTTAATTATAACGATTTTATTCTTTGCCTTGGATACAAAGGGCAGGTAATCAAAGACTTCTTTTTAAATTACGAAGCACATACAAATGATTTTACCATAACCTTGGGAAGTCAAAAACCGATAACATATCACAGCAACCATTCCGAAGCTGGATGGGGCGTGACGTTGGCAGATACAGGTCAAGAGACTATGACCGGAGGAAGAGTTAAGCGAGCTCAAAAATATGTACAAGGTGAAGAAAACTTTATGCTTACATATGGTGACGGCGTTGGAGATATTAATATTGAAGAACTGGTTAAATTCCATAAAGCTCACGGTAAAATAATGACCATCACAGGGGTAAGGCCTCCTGGCAGATTTGGCGAGATAATGAGCGATTCAAACGGACTTATAAGTGAATTTAATGAAAAGCCTCAAGCCAGCGGTGGACGTATATCTGGTGGATTTTTTGTGTGTAATTATAAAGTTTTTGATTATCTGGATGATCGTGAGAATCTGATTTTTGAACAAGAGCCGATGAGAAAACTGGTTAAAGATGGGCAACTCATGGTTTATGAACATAATGGCTTCTGGCAGCCAATGGATACATATCGCGATTACCAGTTTTTAAACGGACTTTATGATAATAAAAAAGCGCCATGGGTTGTGTGGTAAAGACGTTAGTTAGATGCCTTTATTTTCAGTTATTATCGCGACTTATAATCATGCACATTTAATTAAAAAATGTCTTGATTCACTTCTTTCTCAGACATTTACCGACTGGGAAGCAATTATAGTAAATAATTATTCAGGGGATAATACTATTGATGTAGTAAACGAATTTAAAGATTCAAGGATTAGATTAATTAATTTTAGAAACCATGGAGTGATTGCTGCTTCGCGAAATGAAGGAATTCGAAATTCAATGGGCGACTGGATTTGTATACTTGATTCGGATGATTGGTGGTATCCAGATAAACTTGAAAAAGTAAAAAAATATATAAACGAATATGATGTAATTTATCATGACCTGATAGATTATGATGCTCATGATCATAAAATGCGAACAAAGCGAAAAGGGAGACAGTTGAAAAGTCCAGTCTTTAAAGATCTACTTTTAAATGAAAATGCAATTCCAAATTCAAGCTCGTGTGCCCGAAAAGAATTTATCAAAAAAGTATCAGGCATTTCTGAGGATAAGCAATTAATCGCCGTAGAAGACTTTGATCTCTGGCTTAGAATTTCGGAGATTACTGAAAAGTTTAAATATATTCCGGAAATTCTTGGTGCCTACTGGAGAGGTGGAGGTAACATCACAGAAGTGTCTATACGTCAGTTAAAACGTCGAAGAGCAGTTTTTGTTAAACACTGGAAAAAATTATCTAAGGCAGATCGTCATAAAGTGTTGATTAATCTTTTTTATACCAGGGGCAGGATCTATCAAAAATTAGGGATGAAATTAAAAGCAAGAAAATGTTTTTGCATATCCAAACACTCACATATATTTTCTATAAAAATCAAATCAGTTTACTCTTTTCTTTCGCTAATAAAAAATTAAATTTATACGAATGAATATAATTAAATAAAAATGAAAATTCTATGTTAGCAGTAATTTTAGCCGGTGGGAAAGGGACGCGATTAAAACCTTTTACAGCGACAATTCCAAAACCATTACTTCCTGTAGGTGATATACCTATTCTTGAAGTGGTAATTCAACAACTTGTTTCAACTGGGTTTACGCGGATTGCACTTACCCTGAACCATATGGCGCATCTTTTTATGGCGGTTATTGGCGACGGTTCTCGCTGGGGAATAAAAATTGACTACTATATCGAGGATAAGCCGCTTGGTACCGCGGGGGCAATCAAGCTGGTAAATAATCTTGATGATAATTTTCTTGTCATGAATGGCGACCTTCTTACTACCATTGATTATAGAGCCCTTTTTGATTTTCATGTAAAAAACCAGGCATCAGGCACGATTGCAACAAATCGTCGTAATCATTTTGTTGATTTTGGAGTATTGGATATGGATACTTCAGGAAAACTTATTTCGTACAACGAAAAACCTTCTATAATGTACCAGGTTAGTATGGGAATAAATATTTTATCGCGGAATAGTGTTTCTTATATTCCCGATAATGAAAAATTTGATATGCCAGATTTAATGATGACGATGAAAGAGGATAACAAGGCAGTTTTTTGTTATTCAACAGATTGTTACTGGCAAGACATTGGAAGGGTCGATGATTTTCAGAAAGCTAGCGATGACTTTACCTCAAATCCTGAAATGTTCCTTTCATGAGTTAAAAAATTACTATGAAAATTCTTATAATTGGAGTATCTGGTTTTCTTGGAAACCATCTTTTGCGATTATTGAGACTTGAAGAGAATCGGATAATTATTGGAACGGGTAAAAAATCGGAATATACAGGTAAAATTCCTTTAGAGCGATATATATCTCTTGATATCACAAAATTCAAGGATGTAAAGACAGTTATTGAAGAAATAAAGCCGACTCATGTGTACAATATGGCCGGTATTATTCCGGGGATTCGGGAAAATTTGGAAGATGCCATGCTACAGGTGAATTGTATGGGGGCTATCAATATACTCGAATCTGTAAAGCAAATATGTCCGAATACTAAAATACTTTTTGTCGGTTCTGCGGCGGAATATGGCAGTGTAAAAGAAGGGGAGAATCCGATTGATGAATCTCATTTTTGTAAACCAGTTGGTTTTTATGGGGTTAGTAAATACTATATGTCAACAATTGCCCAGGATTATTTTCAGAAATGGAATCTTCAGGTAGTGATCGCAAGACCATTTAATCTTATCGGTCCCGAAATGAGTTTTGAAACGGTCGCTGGAGCTTTTTTAAAAAGATCCAGAGCAGCCTTAAACTTGGGGAACATTGGCGATGTCAAGATGGGGGATTTAACTGCAGAACGGGATTTTTTAGATGTGAGAGATGTAATTCGAGGCTGTATACTACTTATGAATCAAGGTAATGCTGGCGAAATTTATAACATTGCATCAGGTACGCCAATAAAAATTGAATATATTATACAAACTTTGCAGTCGTATTTTCAAGGGAGAATACGGTTAGTAAAAGATAAAAATATTAAAAAAAATAATGATGTTTCGAGAGTTTACGGGAATGCTGATAAAATCAAGAAACTGGGCTTTGAAGTAAAAATTACTCTGGAGGAATCACTTTATGATTCCTGGAAATTTGAAATGGAAGATCTGATATGAAAATTTCCATACTGATGTCACTGGCCAGCCCCTGGTCGCGCCTTATTGCGGAAAAGCTTTCCGGTTTAAATAACCAGGTTCAAATAATCGATTTTGAAACAGGCGGAGCTAAACAGTATTTAAAAAAAAATGACTCGATTCAAATTACTGAGGTTGATCGGTTATATCAAACTGTAGATCGAGTTGACATCATACATTCTCGGGTCAAATCAAAGTTAAAGTATATTCTATATCCTTTTAAATTGCGAACACTATTAAAAGATTTTGGCTCTGATGTTTTATTTTCGTTATATGGCGGCGGGTATGGAACAATGGCATACCTGTCGCGCTTTCACCCCTACGTTGTGTATATTGTCGGAAGCGATATTATGGTAATGAATTTTTTTAAAAAAATAGCTACACGTATAATGCTGAAGAATGCTGAAATTGTTTTTGTAAATGGGAAATTTCTTGCTGGAAAAACTCGCGATGTATGTCCAAGCGCTAATATTGTACCTTGCTATATTGGAATGGATTCGGAAATATTTAAACCTTCTAAAAAGAAATCCAGTAAAATAAAAATAATTTGCACACGAGGTTTTTTACCAATTTATAATAACGCATATATCATCGATTCAATTTCTAAGTTAGAAAACAGTAGTCTGGAATACGAGATGATCTTTACATCAAAGGGGCCTTTGCTTGAAGATGTGAAACAATATGCAGATGAAATACTGACTCCTGAAATTCGAAAGAAGTTATTTTTTTTGGGAGGCGTTACCAATGAAAAACTGGTTCAGTTTTTACAATCTGCAGACATTTACCTGTCGATGTCGAGATCCGATGGAACATCAATTTCCATGCTTGAAGCCATGTCATGTGGTTTATACCCAATTTTATCCGATATCCCACAAAATCGAGAATGGCTTTTAGAAGATAACCTTTCTCTGGTTCCCCTGGATCAACCCGAAATCTTTGCTCAAATCCTTGGGGATGTCATGAAAGATATCGTCAATAAAAGAAAAGCAGCGCAAGTAAACAGAAAACTAATACAAGATTTTGCGGATATAAATGTTAATATGCGATTTTTAACGGATCAACTCCAAAGTTTAAAGTTATCATAATCATTAAAAAATAAATTTATCGATACGTTATATATTTTAATAAAAAAGGATTTACGTAGTCTGAGGAGATTCTGGTATCTATTCCGGTTATTAAGTTAATGTGCAAGATTATAAGTAGAGTAGAAAAAATGCAAATTTTTAATATTTAAGGAATTTTTGTTGGTTAAAAATAAAGTAATCGTTTCTGTGATCATTCCCTGTTTGAATGAAGAAAAATATATTACAAAATGCCTCGATTCGGTAATTCATAGCGATTATCCCTTTTCACAAATGGAGATATTTGTTATTGATGGGATGAGTTCTGACAAAACCAGGGAATTGATTCAAACTTATACAGATCAATATAAAAATATTAAATTGGTTTTAAATCCTCAAAAGACAGCTCCGGCTGCAATGAACCTGGGAATAAAAAGTTCGCAAGGCGAATACATTATTCGGTTGGATGCACATGCTGTATACCCTGTGGATTATATTTCCAAACTTATTTATTGGCATAAAAAATTAAATGCGCAGAATGTTGGCGGTATTTGGAATATTGAAGCTCTCAATAAAAATAAAAAGTCTTTGTCAATTTGCACTATTCTTACCGACAAGTTTGGAGTCGGAAATGCATTATTTCGCATCGGTACACAGGATGTTACCGAAGTTGATACCGTTCCCTTCGGATGTTACCGCCGGTCGACATTTGAAGAGTATGGCTACTATAATGAAAAACTCGTTCGTAATCAGGATATTGAATTAAACAAACGAATCAAGCAGGGTGGCGGCACAATTTTTTTAATTCCTGAAATCATTAGTACCTACTATGCGCGAGAAACCTTTGCAGCTCTTGCCAAAAACAACTATGCTAACGGGTTTTGGAATATTTTGACTGTATATTATACAAAAAATTTTAAGTCTTTAAGTTTACGACATTTTATTCCCCTCATTTTTATTTTGTCTTTGATTATTCCTGCAGGATTAAGTTTTATAAGTTTATACTTGCTTCTGATATCTTGTTGTTCCCTTTTAGTATACTTGATAGTGATATTAGTACGTTCGGTTTCACTTTATTATAAAAATCGAAAAACGGGGATTCTTATGCTGCTTACAAGTTTTGTCGTATTACATTTTTCATATGGATTTGGTTCATTATCGGGAATTGCAGCATTTGTAAAAAGGAAGTATACCGGTGAATGATCGGATAGAAACGTATAAAGTCAAAATAGCGAATTACCTGAATGCAGATCCTGGAAATATTTTTCTTCACTGGAAAGGACGCGTATCATTATATTCCATTTTAAAAAGTATGAATGTAGGTAAAGGTGATGAGGTTATATTACCTGGCTATACCTGTGTTGTTGTTCCCAATGCCATAATGTATCTTGGCGCAAAACCGGTATATGTTGACATAGAAAAAGGTTCGTTTAATATGGATTATAATCAAATTGAAGGTAAAATAACAAAAAAAACGAAAGTTATAATCTGTCAAAATACATATGGACTTTCTACGGATGTTGAAAAAATTGTTAAACTTGCCAAAAAGTATAAACTCTATACCATAGAAGACTGCACCCATGGTTTTGGGGGTAGCTATAATGGAAAACCAAATGGTAGCTATTGTGATGCGGCTTTTTATTCAACACAATGGAATAAACCTTTTTCTACTGGTATCGGAGGGTTTGCCTTAATAACAAATCCGGTTTTGCTCGATGGAATGTACGAAATAAAAAAACAATTAATTGTACCATCTTTTATGGATCAATTGGTTCTGAAAGTATTGCTTTTTACAAAAAGATATATTTTAAGTGATTTGCTATACTGGCCAATGATTTACACCTATCGCTGGCTAAGTAAAAAAAATTTAATTCTTGGTTCATCTTCAGGCGGTGAAATTAGCGGAAATTTGATGCCTTACGATTATTTAAAAGGCATATCTATGACTCAGGTTAATGAAGGGTTATCGACTTTAGCGAGATTTGATGAACTCCAGGATCTTCGGAAAAAAAATTCGGATAAATATACCTTGTTACTTAAAGAAAATAAAAAAATTTATGTACATGAAATATGGAATAAAAATCACAGTTTTTTAAAGTATACAATTTTAGTAAAAAATCGAGAAAATTTCATTAAATTAGCGGAGAAAAATCGAATATCGTTAGGCGACTGGTTTACATCGCCATTACATCCGGCAAGAGAATCTGATCTTGTAATTTGGAATTACAAGATGAAGAATTTTCCTGTTGCCGTGGAAGTCGCCAAATGCGCTGTAAATCTGCCAACAGATACGAAGTACATTGATAAAACGCTTGATTTTGTAAGAAATAATCTTGATGAAATTTACTAACTAAAAGGCAAATACATGTGGAAAGTACAACTATTTAAACTCGATTATGGCGAAGCTGAAAAGCAGGCATTGATGGATGTTCTTGACTCCGGCTGGATTACCATGGGAGAGAAGACAAAAACATTTGAAGAGGAATTTTCTAAATACCTGGGTGGTGGCGTTTCCAGTCTGGCAGTTTCCAGTTGTACGGCAGGTCTTCATATGGCTTTGCTTGCTCTTGGTATAGGTCCCGGCGACGAGGTGATGGTACCTGCATCTACGTTTATCGCCGACTTAAATGTTGTGATGATGGTCGGCGCTACGCCGGTTTCAATTGACGCCGCGTCTCTTGATGACTGGAATATTTCAGTGGTTGATATGAAAAGAAAAATCACGAAAAAAACAAAAGCTATCATAGCGTTGCACTTCGCGGGTCATCCTTTTGATCCGAAGATAATCGAGATTGCCAGAGAAAATAATATTTTAATCATTGAAGATGTGGCACATGCGATTGGCGGGTCGCGAAATGGAAAAATGTGCGGTACCTGGGGTGATGTTTCAGCCTTTAGTTTTTTTGCCAATAAAAATCTAGCCGTCGGGGAAGGCGGAATGTTTGTTGCGGCTGATCCCAATGTGTTTGACAAAGGTCGCTTTCTTCGCTCTCATGGTATGTCGACTCTGAGTTTTGACCGTCATGAAGGCAGGGCAATTTCTTATGACGTTCTTCAACCCGGGTTAAATTATCGAATGGATGAGTTTCGTGCGGCACTTGGTCAGATTCAACTTGCAAAGCTCAACGAAAATAATTTAAAAAGGAAAAAACTTGTCCAGCGTTATCAACAACTTTTGAAAGGAACTCCTCTCCAAATACCTTTTCAGGATATTCCCGAAAACACTACGTTTTCATACCATATATTCCCGGTACTCTTGCCTGCAGAAACTGACAGATTGGCGTTTATCGGGCATATGAAGCAGGCTCAGGTACAGACAAGTATTCATTATCCGGCATACAGAGAATTTACATATTACAAAAATATTATAAAAGAACCCACGCCAGTTTCTGACGAGATATCCGCAAGAGTTGTTACTTTACCACTTTACCCGACCATGACCCAGGAGCAGGTCGAATTAGTCTGTCATAGCGTTGCAAACTTTTTTAGATAAAATTATGGATATATTAAAATTAATAGGCAGAGATGAGAAATTATTTTTAAGAGATATTCAATCTCATGAACGTGAATTGTCTCAAAAGGTATCTGAAGGTAGATTCCTGGTTATTGGTGGAGCTGGTTCTATTGGCCAGGCTGTCGTTAAGGAAATTTTCAAAAGGGAACCTTTGGCTCTTCATGTGGTAGATATCAGCGAGAATAATCTCGTTGAATTGGTTCGCGACGTACGAAGTTCGTATGGGTATATCAAAGGCGAGTTTCTAGCTCTTCCGTTAGATGCAGCATCTATTGAGTTTGACGCTTTTGTCAAAGATCATGGACCGTACGATTATATTTTAAATTTATCCGCACTAAAACATGTAAGAAGTGAAAAAGATCCATATACGCTGATGCGTATGATTCAGGTAAATATCTTTAATACGATGAAAACTGCTCGGTTGGCCATAAATAATAAGTCAAAAAAGTATTTTGCAGTTTCAACAGATAAAGCCGCAAATCCGGTCAATATGATGGGAGCTTCTAAACGGATCATGGAACACTTTTTGATGAGAGATAGCCAGGAAATTGCCATTTCAACCGCACGTTTTGCAAATGTAGCTTTTTCCGATGGAAGTCTTTTACATGGATTTAACCAGAGAATTTTAAAGCGTCAACCGATAGCCGCGCCGAATGATGTAAAACGATATTTCGTAACTCCTGAAGAATCGGGTGAGCTATGTCTTGCCTCTACCCTGTTGGGTGAAAACCGAGATATATTTTTCCCTAAACTCAGCGACAAGTTGCACTTAATTACATTTTCGGACATCGCAATCAAGTATTTAAACTTTCTTGGATATGAGCCATGTGAATGTAAAACTGAAGACGAGGCTCGCGAAAGAGTAAATGAGCTTGAAAAGGTTCGTAAGTGGCCGGTTTATTTTTTTAAAAGTGATACGACCGGAGAAAAAGATTTTGAAGAATTTTACATGGAAAATGAGGAATTGGATATGAAGCAATTTCTTGATTTTGGAATTGTAAAAAGTCGTCTCAATATTGATCTTGACAAGCTAAATCATTTCGTAGAGTCTATTGATAATTTGCAAAAAAGAGGTTCGTGGAAAAAAAAGGATATTGTAAAACTTTTTCAGGATATTTTACCTGAATTTGAGCACGAAGAAAAAGGTAAATATCTTGATGAGAAAATGTAATGAAACGATTACTTGATTTAATTCTTTCGATAATGGCATTTACGTTGATATTGCCGTTAATGATCCCGGTGATGCTGATACTTCGTTTTACAGGCGAAGGGGAGGTTTTTTATCTCCAGCAGCGAGTAGGAAAAAGCGGCAAAAACTTTGGACTAATGAAATTTGCGACCATGGTAAAAAATAGTCCAAATGTCGGAGGCGGACTTCTCACTCAAAAAAACGATCCGCGAATTCTTCCTTTTGGAAAATTTTTAAGAAAAACAAAGATCAATGAGCTGCCTCAGTTGATCAACATTATTAAAGGCGAAATGAGTATTGTCGGGCCTCGGCCTCAAGCTGTGAAGCATTTTGAGGTTTTTCCGGAACATGTTAAAAAGGAGATCATAACTTTGACCCCTGGTTTAACTGGCATTGGTTCGATCGTGTTTCGAGATGAAGAGACCATACTCCATGAAAGTGGACGTCCCTATGACGATTTTTACAACAATGTGATTGCTCCATATAAAGGAGAATTGGAAATATGGTATAAAAAAAATCAGTCTATGATTCTTGACCTAAAGTTAATTTTTCTTACAGCCTGGATTATTCTCTCCCCCAAGAGTTCCCTTTATAAAAAAATATTAAAAAATCTTCCCGCAGTTCCACTTGAATTGAAATTGTATTGAAAGATTTTGCTTTACTAAAATGTCGTAAATCGGAGTTTATATTTAAATTCTAAATTGATCTTGACAATGCAACCTGTTAAAAGTTACTTAGATTTGTAATTCGCTGTTTCATATATGAGATTATACTATTATATTTTTGAATTGCTGCTTGCCTTAACATTTAAAAAAAAA
>Ga0224495_10000221_pt1 | contig 46066 bp, 41 predicted proteins | sample SF_Jul11_sed_USG_FD_168128 | JGI IMG/M metagenome (GOLD analysis project Ga0224495, IMG submission 168128) | Sediment microbial communities from San Francisco Bay, California, United States - SF_Jul11_sed_USGS_4_1 | ecosystem: Environmental > Aquatic > Marine > Sediment | place: USA: California...
ATTGTGGCAAGCATCTTGTGCAATATAGCCTGGTACTGCAACCTTTCCTGTTCTTCCATTTGTATTCTCTATTAATATTAATCGTTAACCTGGATGGTGATGATCAAGTAGTCGCAATCATGTATTTGCTTTCATCATCGTGAAGTGAAGAATCCTCGCACCGGGAAACCCGTCGAACTTGACACCATTATTATTACAACTTGGAATTCGATACATTGGTCGTTATGAATTATATCGATTGAGACTGCCATACCTTTTCCAGCAGACGAGCGGCAAGTTATCCGCTTGTCGGTTCAACTTGAAAATCTCAACTGATTTTGCAAGGACAAATGAGGCAGCGTTTGTCACGCAGCCCTTCCTGTGCACGGATTGAAAGGCAAGGGGTGCTCCAGTGCCGGTTCTTGCTTCACACACGACCCCAGTATCAATTCGAGCCGGAAGTTTTTACTCCGGACGACGGGGGAGCACAAAAAGGCTGGGGAATTTTATTTTGTACTGATTCAAGCGCAATTTTGAATCAGGGTTGGGGAGCGATGAGTAGCTTTGTATCCCCTATCGTTCTACTGAATTATCAATGTCGCTTTTGCCGGGTATCTTCTGCAATTCCCTGGTGAATTCCTTCAAATGCTCCTTAGCCCTGATGGCAGAGGATACCGAGCTGTAGTAAGCCAGACCGCCCAACACCGCGATGATGCCAAAAACCAGCATGGCCGGCTTGGCCGGCAAATTGTGAACAAACATGGTCGCTGTCACCATCAGGTAGAGCCACCATGCAATACAGATCAAACCCAGATACGGCACGGCACTGATCAGGATAGCGATCGGAACTATAGCCTGCATGTAAGCCATGCATCGATAACTTGTCTCGTAGCTTTCGTTTGATCCCATGAATGACCAGATCGCATATAAGATTCCGGCCACAAAAAAGCTCAGGATGACGGCAATCAGCGAGATGATGATAAGTGCACCGACCAGCATTCCCAAACCATAGATGCCCACACCATGTTTCACGAATGATTCGACAAATAACACGATCACATCGATCATCACGGTCACGACAAGAAAAAGTATCGGATCGAGCAATCCACCGGACTTTGGCATTGTCCGGAAAAATTCAACAGGAGATACGATCAGCCTGATCGCGATGTCTGTTAATTCCTTGAAGCAGGATTTCACTGTATCGGTTTTAAGGTTCATTGATCTCTCCTATTGTGCTGAACAAGGTTCAGTACCTCCGGAAGGAACACTTCCGTCACCAGCAACGGCGCACCGTGCAAATGGAACAGCGAACGGCGCGCCCAAAGCCTGCTGGGCGGAGCGCTCAATAGAACGGAAGCACGACGACACAACGGGTGTCTGCTCCGCAGCGCCTTGTAATGCAACGGTCTGCGTTCTACCAGCGGATGAGCGAACAACATGGCGCCGAGCGGTTTGCTGCCCATGCTGCGCACTTCCGCCCATGCGCCTCGCAAGTGCTCGTGCGCAACAACGCTGTGTGCAAACACTACAGGTTGGCCATCGGCATACAAATACACTTCGCGCACGTAAGCAAGCTGATGCGCAGCAATTCCCAGCAATGCCGACTCATCCAGCGCAATACGCGCCAAACCGCTGTACACATTGTGCACTGCAAAACGGCTGCAGCGTTGCTGGATGCGTTGTGTCAAAGAGCCGTGATCTCGCAGCCAGGGTGCCAGATTTGCTCCGCAGCCTGTGGCTGCCCCGTGCCAGAATTTGTCAGATATGGAAGTAATCATGCTTGTTTGCCACCCGGCGATGCGAATCGCTCACATGCTCCAACGGGGAAGTCCCTCTGTATCTCGTCAATGGCCTGGTGTGATTGATCCAACGGACTTCGTCCAAAGCTAAATTTGACCAGATCCAGTGGGCCCGGATATTTCGGAAACCTTTAAGCTATTGTGTTCTGAAACATATTCCGGCCTGATCGCGAGCACATACGAATCGCAATCCAGCGCCTCCTGCATGCGGCCCTTCAGACGCAGGCATTTGCCAAGATTGATCAGGAAGTCGGCCATGTATGAGCGAAGATCAAGCGCGCGCCGGTTCAGTTGCCGTGCGTTTACCGGGTCGCCACGTTGTCTCATCAGGACTCCCAGATATTGCAGCGCAGTGGCATTATTCGGTTTGTGTTCAAGTATCATGCGGTAGGCATCTTCAGCTTCGATTAAACGCCCCGCATGATGATTTGACATGGCATTTTGCAGCAGGAATTTGATCTGTCCGGGTGGCAACTGAACAGAGGCAGCACGGGTTTCTGAAATTGCGCCGCAGCATTGCTTGTATCGTTTGCCGCTGCCACAGGGACATGGATCGTTACGTCCCAGCAAAGGCTGCGCTGGCGGTCCGCCGGCCTGCGGAGACGCAAGTGATGCAAGCAATTTTCCAGCTTCGTTATCATCCGGGGCAACTTCGAGGCGACGTTTAAGCATTATTTTCGCCTCTTCCAGACATCCCAGCTCGACATAGTTTTTGCATAACTGAATGTATTGGCGGCTGGCAACAGATGAGTTTGCGAGCTTGGCGACGAATCCGTTCAGTTCCATCTGCGGCAATACCGACCACATATGGAACAGCCCGTGAAAACCGAACGGGTCGCCTTTGGGATGGGTCGTCTCGTAGGAGAAAGCCTCGGCTAATTCCTCAGTTGCAAACCGGATCCCGTATTTTGACTCAAGGAGCGGACGATACCGCCGCCCGATGGCCTCATCTTCGGGGTCGACATCGACGATGTCCTCATCGAGCAACGCATCAAGCAGACGCCGGGAACGCAGCGAAAAACCGCCATTGCCTACGCGATGATTATCCTGATACCAGCCCCACGGCGCACCGATATAGTCGTATTCAAGAAACTCCGATCGCCAGCTTTGAGGATTGATGATATATCCATCCCACTGAACCAGCAGCAAGTGTTCCGTATGGCAGTACTTGCCCAGTTCCTTGAGTACGAAGCGGGAGTACTCTGTGACCGATCCGATGCGCGGAATCTCAACCATGCGGCAACCGTCCAAATGGTTCTCTTTTGCAGTATCCGAGAGGAACAACACATCACCGAAGTTGCACTGAAGTCCGCAAATATCCAGCGCGCGCAACGCAAGCGCCGGATTCAGACAATCGACAGCACATAATGTAACGGAGGGAAGATCAGGTATAGGATTCATTGGGTGATTAGGAAATTCTGGAGCGTCTCATATGAAAATCTCTCGATTGCTTTTTAATCCCCTGGAGATCGAAGGATACGAACTGAAAATGTATCGAACCATGGCATCATAGATTTCTGTCTTTCCGCATAACCAGCATCTGACCTGTCGTTAACCAATAACTTGGTTGGTGATCATTGCTAGTCTTCTGATGGAGACTATGCAAAGCATCTTGAAAAACACGTCGAATGGTTGTTGGCTCCATAAAGTTCACTGGGAATGGACAGTTGCAAACTGCATTGTATCGAACCTGATGAATATTCAAAGTTAAACATGCAAGTAGTCATGCTTGTTTGCCATCCAGCGCTGCAAATGTCCACGTGCCTCATCCGGAAAATCCCTCAGCATTTCATCTGCTGCCCTTCGGGCCTGTTCCAGCAGATCTTCGTCCGCGCTTATGTCGGCAAAGCGCAGCATCGGCATACCGCTTTGTCTTGCACCGAGCAGTTCGCCGGGACCGCGCAACCGGAGATCATGTTGCGCGATTGCAAAGCCGTCGTTGTTCTCGTAGACGATCTTCAACCGCGCCCGCGCCAGTTCCGATAACGGATGCTGATACAGCAGTATGCACAGGCTCTGTTCTGCGCCTCGCCCCACCCGCCCGCGCAATTGGTGCAGTTGCGCAAGCCCCATGCGTTCGGCATGGTCGATTACCATCAGGCTGGCATTCGGCACATCCACACCCACCTCTATGACCGTGGTGGCAACCAGCAGCTGCAATTCGTTCGCCTTGAATTCTGCCATCACGCGCGCTTTTTCGGCATTGTCCAGCTTGCCGTGCACCAGGCCAACCCGAAGGTCGGGAAAGGTTTCCGTGAGCAATTGATAGGTCTCCAGCGCGGTCTGCAATTGCTGCCCCTCCGACACGGTGCGGCGGAGCCGGGCGGTGCGGGAGGTGGGGCCAGGCTGTTGCTCCCGCAAGCTGCTGGCTTCGCCAGTAACGTGTCGCAACTGCCCCTCGGACTCGTCGATCAGCGGACACACCCAATAAGCCTGCTGTTCCGACATGCATGCGGCGCGGACTCTGGAGATCACCTCATCGCGGCGCTCGTCGCTGACCAGCTTGGTGATCACCGTCGTGCGTCCCGGCGGCAGTTCATCGATGACCGACACATCCAGGTCGGCGTAGTAGCTCATCGCCAATGTTCTTGGAATAGGTGTCGCGCTCATCATCAGTTGATGCGGTTCATTCGAATTCAACCCTGGTTGTTCCTCCGGGCCTTCGACAGGTTCAGGGTGAATGTAATTTGAAGCAATCCCTTTATTGCGCAACGCGAGCCGCTGCTGCACGCCAAACTTGTGCTGCTCATCCACGATAGCCAAACCAAGCTTGTGGAAAACGATCTGCTCCTGAAATAACGCATGCGTTCCGATCGCGAGCAGTGTCTCGCCCGAGGCGATGCGTTCAGCAGCCAGTTGCTTGTCCTTTTTCTTGAGGCTGCCGGACAACCATATCGGTGCTATGCCCAGAGGTTCCAGCCATTCGCCCATCTTGAGAAAATGCTGCTCTGCGAGTATCTCGGTAGGTGACAGCAGAGCGACCTGATAACCGTTTTCGATTGCCTGCAATGCGGCCAGTGCCGCCACTATGGTCTTGCCGCTGCCAACATCGCCAAGCAACAGACGCTGCATCGGATGCGGCATGGCAAGATCGCGACTGATCTCGGCAAAGGTGCGCTGCTGAGCCCCAGTCAGCGCGAACGGCAATCCCTTCATCAATTGCATGGTCAGCCGATGATGCGGCACAAGCTTCGGGGCGACGCGCTTACCGCGCTCGCGGTGATGCGCGCGCATCGACAATTGCTGTGCCAGCAGCTCGTCGAACTTGATGCGTCTCCAGGCAGCGTGGCTCCGATCTTCCAGTGAATGGGCAGATATATCCGGTGGCGGATTGTGCAACATACGGATGCTGTCCGAAAATCCGCCCAGCTTTAATCTTTTCAACAGCGTGCCCGGCAAGGTGTCTTCCTGCGGCAACGCTTCCAGCGCGTTGGTGATGAGCTTGCGCAGAACTGCCTGCGACAACCCCGCCGTGGTCGGGTAGATCGGGGTGAGGCTTTGTTGCAGTGGCGTATCTTCCTCCACCGAGCGGCATTTCGGATGCACCATCTCAAGCCCGCGGTAACCGGCGCGTACTTCGCCGATGGCGCGTATCCGCTTGCCCTCGGCGAGTTGCTTTTGCTGGCTTGGGTAAAAATTCAGGAAGCGCAGGCACAACTCACCGCTGTCATCCTTAAGTTGGCAAACCAGGGTACGGCGGGGGCGAAAGGCTATCTCGCTGTGCGTGATGACGCCCTGCACCTGCGCGGTAATGCCCGGTTGCAGTGTCGCTATCGGCGCAAGATGTGTCTCGTCCTCGTAGCGCAACGGCAGGTGCAGCAACAGATCGGAGCGATGATGAATTCCCAACTTTGCGAGCTTGCCGAGAGTTGAGGGGGAAATTTTTGTTGTTGCGTTCAATTCAAATTTCCCAAAGAGCTTGTAGATTTCGCAAAATGCATTACATGTTCGCTGTCAAGGAAATGACTAACTGGTAAAAACACTTTGCGTGTGTTTACGGAAATTCAAAGTCCTGTGTGAGACAGGAAGCGAGATAATTTTATCGGGAAACGCCGTATCACGACGACATCTGGATTTATCGGGGCACACCTAATCCTGGACAACAAGGATCCCGTCCATCTCCACCAGCGCACCGCGCGGCAAAGCTGCCACGCCAACAGCGGCACGCGCAGGATATGGCTGGCGGAAATAGGTTGCCATGATCTCGTTCACCTTGGTGAAATTCGCAAGGTCAGTTAGATACACGTTCAGCTTCATCATGTCGTCAAAGCTGCTGTCCGCCGCACTAGCCACCGCGCGCAGATTCTGGAAGACACGATGTACCTGCGCGTCGATTCCGTCCACCAGTTGCATGGTGATCGGGTCTAGCCCGATCTGCCCGGAAAGATATACCGTATCGCCAATGCTTATCGCCTGCGAATATGTGCCTATGGCGGCGGGTGCATCCAAGGTCTGGATGATCTTTTTGTGTGGCATGCTGTTCTCCGCAAAAATAGGCCCCCGCCTTTTACAGCGCGGGCAGTTGAACTGATTTCAATTATATCCGTTCAAGTGATTACCGTAGGGCGATCGCGTCCGGTCCGCTCGCGCAATTCGGAAATTTGCAACGCGATGCCGATCAGTTTGGCGAGTGCTTCTTGTGCATCAAGGTGATGTTTGGCTGCCTCCGGTTCAAACGCTTCAAGATAGATGCGCAATGTGGCACCCTCGGTGCCCGTGCCAGAAAGGCGGAACACGATGCGCGAACCATCGGTGAACATGATGCGCACTCCCTGCGCCTTGCTGACACTGCCATCCACCGGATCGGTATAACTGAAGTCGTCGCACAGTTTCACCTGCATATCTCCGAACAGCTTTCCATTCAATGCGGCAAAGCGGTCATGCAACAGCTTCATTACGCCATTGGCGGCATCGGATGGGATGCCCTCATAATCATGCCGTGAATAGACGTTGCGCCCGAAGCGAGCCCAGTGTTCGCGGACTATTTTCTCCACCGGCTGTTTGCGTACCGCGAGTATGTTAAGCCAGAACAACACTGCCCACAGGCCATCCTTTTCCCGGACGTGATCGGAGCCGGTGCCGAAACTCTCCTCGCCGCACAGTGTCACCTTGCCGGCATCCATCAGGTTGCCGAAGAATTTCCAGCCGGTCGGCGTTTCATAGCAAGGCACGCCAAGCGCCTCGGCCACTCGATCCACCGCCGCGCTGGTAGGCATCGAGCGCGCGATGCCCGCCAAGCCCTGTTTATAACCCGGCACCAGATGGGAATTTGCTGCAAGTATGGCAAGACTGTCGGACGGCGTGACAAAAAATCCCTTGCCCAGGATCATGTTGCGGTCGCCGTCGCCGTCCGAAGCTGCGCCGAAATCCGGTGCGTTGTCTCCATACAAAATTTCGACGAGTTCATGCGCGTAGGTAAGGTTGGGATCGGGATGACCGCCGCCGAAATCCGGGAGCGGTATCGCGTTCATCACGCTGTCCGGCGGAGCCCCCAGGCGGTTAATGAAGATCTCTTGCGCATAGGGTCCATTCACCGCGTGCATTGCATCGAACTTGATACGGAGGCCTCCGGCCAACAACGAACGGATCGCGGCAAAATCGAACAGCGACTCCATCAGCCTTGCATAGTCGCTGACCGGATCGATCACCGTCACCGTCATGTCGCCAATCTCGTAATCGCCCGTCCTGTCAAGTGCGACATCTGCCGTTTCGGCGATACGGTATTGCGAAATTTTCCTGCTCTGCGCAAAGATAGCCTCGGTGATCTTTTCCGGCGCCGGACCGCCGTTTGCGGCGTTGTACTTGATGCCGAAATCGCCGTCCGGACCGCCCGGGTTGTGGCTGGCAGACAGGATGATGCCGCCGTGAGTCTGGTATTTACGGATCAAGCAGGACGCCGCGGGCGTGGAAAGTATGCCGCCTCTGCCAACCAGCACACGCCCGAAACCATTGGCGGAAGCCATTTTGAGGATGGTCTGTATCGCCTCGCGATTGTAGTAACGTCCGTCGCCGCCCAAAACCAGCGTCGCTTGCCGCGGAACACCGATGGTGTCGAAAATGGACTGCACGAAATTTTCCAGATAGTGTGCCTGCCGGAATACAGGTACGCGCTTGCGCAGGCCGGATGTTCCTGGCTTTTGATCGTCGAACGGGGATGTGCTTACTGTACATATTTGCATCGCTGCTCCGGGAATTCGTTGAACTTCTGGTGCCATTTTACCACCGTTGAATGCAGACCAACTCTGGATTAGCTGATAACATCCTGAATAATGCGGAGCAAGAGCATGAAGAAAGACGAGCGAAGAGTCGAATGCAGCACCGCGCTTTCCCCCTCCCTGGCATCACCTATCAGGACGGTTTTTAGCGCTGCGTCGTGGTTATCTGTATTTGTGTTTCCAATACTGGCATTGTGTCATGCGTCACCGGCGAATGCCGTCGAGGTCTCACCTTACTCCGGTCATCGCTACGGCGGCAGTTTCATGGATTCCAATACATCTGCCGAATTCGAGGTCGCGGATGCGGCCGCGTACGGATTGGCGCTCGACTTCGACCTTGAAACGGACAAGCAGTTCGAGGTTCTCCTGAGCCGCCAGAATACCTACCTGTCGACCGCCGGAACATTTACCGGCAATCCTCTGTTCGATCTCACGATAGATTATTATCATATCGGTGGCATTTACATGATGCCCGGAAGCGAACGCGTCCGCCCCTTCCTGTCCGGCACGCTCGGCCTCACGCGTATGGCTCCGAAACGCACCGACCTCACCACGGAAAATCGCCTGTCAATCTCGCTTGGCACCGGTGCAAAGATATTTTTTGGCAAGAATTTCGGCCTGCGCTTCGATGTGCGCGCAATCTACACGGCGCTCAATGCTGATGCCGAGATTTTTTGTTCCGGCGGCTGCGCAATCAAGGTATACAGCAATGGTTTCGTACAAACGGAAACCTGCGCGGCTTTGATGCTGCGCTTCTGAACCAAGATATCGATCTGGCAACAACTGTTCGCGTGACCAATGAGGTGCTTTGAATCATTGCCATGCTGCCAATCCGAACCAGCAAATCCCCACAAACATTTCAATTCCTGCAATAATTGCAACTGTTAATGCAAAACTTCGAAAGCGAGTTGGCAAAATGGCAAATAAAGTCGAGCTGAAGCGAATGTTTGTCAAGGCCGCTGCCATCGTGGCTTGCACCTTGATTCCTACAATTTCTTTCGCATCGCAGGACACTGACGCGATGAAGCCCGCCCAACCGGAGGGCAGCCGCATATACGCGGTGAATGGCAGCGTTTTTGTCAAACCCGGCAAGAGTCCCGCGCATCGCGTAATCGGCGACGAAACCATCGGTTCTGATACTTTGGTCAGTACCGGCGACCATAGTGCAGCGTTGCTGAAATTCGAAGACGGCCAGATCGTCACGATGCGCGCCAATTCAACATTCCGTATTCGGGAATACCGCTACAATGCCAATAAGGTCGAGGACAGCAACATCATATTTTCTTTGCTCAAGGGCGGAATGCGTTTCGTTACCGGCCTGATCGGCCAGCGCAAGAAGCAGGCATTCAGGCTGTTGACCCCGAATGCGACTATGGGGATACGCGGCACCGAATTCATGGTAGCGATGGTGGATAAATCCCTGTACAGCAAGGTGCAAACGGGTAAGATCTCGATGACGAATGCTGCCGGCGTGTCCGTTCTCGGCGCTGGCCAGTCAGCAGTCGTGAAATCTTCAACAGTACTCGCTTCGATTGTCTCTGCCTCGGCAATACCCGCCGGAACTTTCAGCGACCTGGTTTCGATACCGCTCGATCCTTCGGCCATTCCTGTTCCGGTTCCAGTTCCTGCACCGATTTCCATCCCCGCTCCGGTTCCAGTTCCCCTTCCCGAACCCGCTGCCATGGTTGCGACACAGGCCGCTGAACCCCCTCCCGAGGTTATCACCGAGGAAACTGCCGTTGAACGTGGTAGCGAAAGCAAGTCGGGTATTGCCCTGACCGGCAAGATCGGCACGCTGGGCGCCGGCGGCGAACTCAATCTGGGCATTTCAGACAGCTTCAGTGCCCGTTTCGGTATCAACGCTTACAGGTATAAATATAATACCAGCGTGAACTCGATCAATTACGACTTCGATTTGAACCTGCAAACCGTCAGCGCACTTGCTGACTGGTATCCGTTCCAGGGGAGTTTCCGTGCTACCGGGGGCGTGTTTTACGACAACAACAAGGTCAGCCTGGGGGCCAATCCTACCAATAGTTCCTACCTTATAAATGGTATGTCGTATTCCTCTACCGGAATAAGCAACTTGCTAGGCAGGATGTCTTTCAATCCGGCGGCGCCGTATCTGGGCATAGGCTGGGGCAATCCGGTGGCATCGGGCAAAGGCCTGGGAATAACCACCGATATCGGCATTCTTTTTCAGGGCAAACCCAGGATTGACATGTCCGCTACCTGTACACTGGGAGCCCAGTGCACACAATTTAGTATCGATTTGGAAGCCGAGCGGCTCAAGATAGAAAACAACCTGAGCAAATTTACCTTTTGGCCGGTGGTTTCTATCGGAATTTCCTATCAGTGGTAAAGCGCAAGGCGGAAATAATGCGCCGGAAAAACCAGGGAAGGGCGGGGAAACCCGCCCTTCTTATTGCTGCCGCACGGCTTTGTCTCGCGAGCAAACCTCCCAAACACGATCAAATCCTGCAATAATTGCAGTCGCGAATGAATAATATTGAAATGAGGGTAACAGCATGTCCAACCAGGATGATCTGAAACGCGCCGTCGCCAGGGCCGCCATCGAATATGTTCCGGTCGATTGCATTGTCGGGGTCGGCACCGGCTCCACGGCCAACTTCTTCATCGATGAGCTGGCCCTGATCAGGAACAGGATACGAGGCGCAGTCGCCAGCTCGGAGGCTTCTGCAAAGCGGCTGCAGGGACATGGCATCGAGGTATTGTCGCTGAACGATGCCGGCGACCTGCCGGTGTATGTCGACGGCGCGGACGAGATCACGCGACATATGCACATGATCAAGGGCGGTGGCGGAGCGCTGACTCGCGAGAAGATCGTGGCTGCGGCAAGCAGGAAGTTCATCTGCGTATGCGATGCCAGCAAGCTGGTCGACGTGCTGGGCAAGTTCCCGCTGCCGATCGAGGTGATTCCGATGGCGCGAAGCTCGGTGGCACGGCAACTCGTGGCGCTGGGCGGGCAACCCAAGCTGCGCGAGGGTTTCACAACCGACAACGGCAACATCATCATTGATGTGCACGGATTGAATATCATGAACCCGGTCGAGCTGGAATCCACGCTGGATCATATCGCCGGCGTGGTCACCAACGGCTTGTTCGCGCGCCGCGCTGCCGATGTGCTGCTGTTGGGTACCTCTGATGGCGTGAAAAAGATGACGGTATAGCGAACTGTCATCAGCGCTTAATATTTGCAGCATATGCTGGGCATATCGCACAAGATAACCCCAATTCAAGGATCTGAACATGAGCAGTGAACATATATCCAAACAATTCGATGCCGATCTTGAAGCAATACGCGCCAGCGTGTTGCAGATGGGCGGCCTGGTTGAAAGCCAGATAAGAAGCGCCGTCGATTCGCTGGTCAGCGGCAATGTGGCCTTGATGAACCGCGTGATCGATGACGACCATCGCGTCAATGCGATGGAAGTAAAGATAGACGAGGCATGCAGCCAGGTGATCGCGCGTCGCCAGCCGGCCGCAGGCGACCTGCGTCTGGTAATGGCGGTGATCAAGACCATAACCGATCTTGAGCGCATCGGCGACGAGGCGGAGAAGATATCGCGCATGGCAAAACTGCTTTCGCAAAAGCAGGGCTTCGCGCTGCCACGTTACCAGGAGATCAAGCACGCCGCGGAGATAGCGGTGGATATGCTGCGCAAATCGCTGGATGCATTCGCCCGCCTTGATGTTGTTCTTGCCGCCCAGGTAGTGCGGCAGGACGACCAGGTGGACGACGAATTTCGCGCCATCATGCGCTACCTGATCACTTTCATGATGGAAGACCCACGCACCATTTCGACATCGCTCGAGATCCTGTTCGTGGCAAAGGCGATCGAGCGTATCGGAGACCATGCCAAAAACATGTCCGAGTATGTCATCTACATGGTCAAGGGACGCGATGTCCGCCACATCACCATGGACGAAATCGATCAGGAAATCCGCAAGTAGTGCAGCAATCCGTCCTTGCGGCAGTAGATCTTGGTTCGAACAGTTTCCGGCTGCAGATCGCGCGGGTCGAAGGTGAGCAACTCTACATGCTGGACGGGTTGCGCGAACCGGTGCGGCTTGCCGCCGGATTGACGGCCGACAATTTCCTCGATTCCGAAGGTCGGCAGCGCGCGCTTAAGGCATTGGGCCTGTTTGCCGAACGGCTGCGAGAACTGCCGCAAGAAGCAGTGAGGGTAGTCGCCACCAACGTTTTTCGCGTAGCCAAAAATTCCGCAGAGTTCATTGTGCAGGCCGAGCATGTCCTGGGATTCCCGATAGAAGTCATCTCCGGACTCGAAGAGGCGCGCCTTATCTATACAGGAGTGGCGCACGGCTTGCCGCCATCGGATGAAAACCTCCTGGTGATGGACATCGGCGGTGGCTCCACCGAATTCATCATCGGCAACGGCCTGACGCCACACATGCTGGAGAGTCTGTACATGGGCTGCGTCAGCTTCACCAGCCGCTTCTTTCCGGATGGCAAGATCACCAGGCAAAACCTGAAGCAGGCCGAGCTCGCCGCACGCATTGAATTGCAAACCATCGTCGCTGATTTCAAGGGACAATGGCAACAGGCCCTCGGCTCGTCGGGAACGGCAAGATCCATCTCGGACATACTGGAACTGAACGGCTTTAGCGCAAACGTAATCACGCGCGAAGGACTCGACATGCTGCGCGCATATCTGCTCAGGGCGGGCGACTCAAATAAACTCGATCTGCCGGGCTTGCGCCCGGATCGCGCACCGATACTCGCAGGTGGATTCGCCATCATGAATGCCGCATTTTTCGAGCTGGGGATTACTTCGATGCGACCCGCGCTGGGCGCGTTGCGCGAGGGCGTGCTGTATGACCTGTGGGGGCGCTTTCACAACGACGATATGCGCGATGTGACCGTTCAGCATTTCATTCGCCGTTATCACGTGGACATCAGTCAGGCAGTGCGGGTATCTAACCTGTCGAACATGCTCGCCCGGCAATTTCTAGGCAAGGACACTAGCGAGACTGCGCTGCATATTCTGGGCTGGGTCGCAAGATTGCATGGTATTGGCATCAGAGTGGCGCACAGCGGCTATCACAAGCATACCGCTTACATCCTGGCCAATGCCGACATGCCAGGTTTTTCAAAGAAGGAACAGTCCCGCATGAGCATGCTGTCTTTGGCACATCGCGGCAATCTGAAAAGGCTGAAAGGTTTGTTGAACAACGGGGAAGATTGCGCACTGGCAATGAGTCTTCGGCTTGCTGTGCTGTTCTATCGCAATCGCAGCGATGTCGTGTTGCCCGAAATGCATGCAAGCATCAGCGGCAAGAAATTTCGCATCGCCATCGATCCCAAATGGCTGGAAAGAAACCCCCTGACCGAGACCGCGCTGCAGGATGACATCAAGCAGTGGAAATCGCTGGGGATCAGCTTGCAGATCGTGACTGAATAATTATATGAAAACTTGCATCCGGAAGCGGGAAGCTCCCGCAAGATGTATGCAATGGCTGGAAAAAGCTTAACCCACAATACATACAGGATCTGTACCTACGATATTTCCAACACTTCGCTCAGCATGCGCGCCACACCATTTTGCCAATCCGGCAGATGCAGATCGAAACTCTTTTGCAGCCGGGCAGTATTCAACCGGGAATTCAATGGCCGCCTGGCCGGTGTCGGATATGCCGTGGTGGGCACCGGCTTGACCGCATCCGCTGCAACCTTGAGCGGTATGCCGGCCCGGCGGGCAAACTCAATGACAAAACTGGCATAGCCATGCCATGAGGTCTCTCCTCCCGCAACCAGATGATACAGGCCCGAAAGTTCTTCATGCTGCAGTGCAGTGCGAATCGCGTGTGCAGTGACATCAGCCAGCAGATCCGCTCCGGTGGGCGCACCGAACTGGTCGTTGATGACATTCAGGCTGTCGCGCTCCCGCGCCAACCGCAGCATGGTCTTGGCAAAGTTGCCGCCTCTTGCGCCATACACCCAACTGGTGCGAAAGATCAGGTGCTTGCAGCCGGATTGCTGTATCAACTGGTCGCCTTCCAGCTTGGTCGAACCGTACACGCTTAGCGGACCGGTCGCGTCTGTCTCCTGCCATGGTTGTTCGCCGCTGCCATCAAACACATAATCGGTCGAATAATGGATCAGCCATGCACCGGACTGCTTTGCTTCCCGGGCCAACGCCGCTGGGGCGAGTGCGTTCAGAGTGCGTGCAAAATCCGGTTCGCTTTCGGCCTTGTCCACCGCAGTGTGCGCAGAAGCATTGACGATCACATCCGGTGCAACGGCCCGAACCGTTTTCGCCAGACCTTCCAGATCGGAGAAATCGCCGCAGAAATCACTGCTATCATGATCCACTGCGGCAAGCTCTCCCAGCGGCAACAGGCTGCGCTGCAACTCCCAGCCGACCTGCCCATTCTTGCCGAAAAGCAGTATCTTCATCCAGCCAGCCCCACGTAGTTTTTCTCGATCCATTGCCGGTAGGAGCCGGTCTGCACGTTTTTCACCCAGCCCTGGTTGTCCAGATACCACTGCACCGTCTTGCGAATGCCGGTATCGAAAGTCTCGGCCGGCTTCCAGCCCAACTCTCGCTCGATCTTGCGCGCATCGATCGCATAGCGCCGGTCATGGCCGGGCCGATCTGCAACAAAAGTAATCTGCTCCCGGTAAGACTTGCCATCGTCTCTTGGCCGCAGTTCGTCGAGCAATGCACAGACAGTATGCACGATGTCGAGGTTGGCTTTTTCGTTCCAGCCGCCGATGTTATACACCTCGCCTAACCTGCCTTTCTCCAATACCTTGCGGATCGCGCTGCAATGGTCCCTTACATACAACCAGTCGCGGATCTGCTGGCCATCGCCATATACCGGCAGCGGCTTGCCGGCGAGCGCGTTGACGATCATCAGCGGGATCAGCTTCTCGGGAAAATGGTAGGGGCCGTAGTTGTTGGAACAATTGGTGGTCAGCACCGGCAAGCCGTAAGTGTGATGATAGGCGCGCACCAGATGGTCGCTGGCGGCCTTGCTGGCAGAATAGGGACTGTTCGGTTCGTAGCGGTGGGTCTCGGTGAAAGCAGGTTCATCCTTTGTCAGGGAGCCGTACACCTCATCGGTGGAAACATGCAGAAATCTAAACGCGGATTTTTCCTCGGCAGCCAAATCCGACCAGTAGGCGCGCACCTCCTCCAGCAGATGGAAGGTGCCGACGATATTGGTCTGGATGAAATCCTCCGGTCCGTGTATAGACCTGTCGACATGGCTTTCCGCAGCAAAATTGACGACGGCACGCGGACGATACTGTGCAAGCAGCTTGCCCACCAACTGCACGTCGCCGATATCGCCGTGAACGAATACATGACGCGAATCACCCTTGAGTGAAGCGATATTCTCCGGATTGCCGGCATAAGTCAGCTTATCCAAACTGACTACACCTTCATCGTGCTGCGCGAACCAATCCAGAACAAAATTTGACCCGATGAAGCCTGCACTGCCGGTAACTAGAATCATATCGTTCTACTGCCTCGTTCGAGGCTCTGAAATTATCAAGGAATGGCGATTATATTCGATGCGTTTCCTCATTCATACTTTCCATTCTCTTTCACTATATCAACCAAGATTGCCTGCACGTCTGGTTCATGTTCACTTGCGGCGAATGATATTCCTATCATTTTAATTTGATAATTTTCAACCCCATAAGCTAAACTTCGATATCAAAAGATAACGCCTCCATCCGATGCTTTTCAATTCCTACGGTTTCATCTTTCTTTTTTTGCCTGTGGTGCTGGTTGGCTTTTTTCAGTTGGCACGCGTCAGCCATGCCTTTGCCGCTGGCTGGTTGTCGGCAGCTTCGCTATTTTTCTACGGCTATTGGAATCTCTCCTACGTCGGGTTGCTGCTGGCTTCGGTAGTGTTTAATTATGCATTCGGCATGTGGATCGCCAAAGCCGGTGTCAAACAGGATGCATCGCGCCAGAAGCGCCTACTGCTAGTGGCGCTCGCGTCAAACCTGCTGTTGCTTGCCTATTACAAATATGCAAATTTTTTTCTGGGCAGCATCAACAGCGTGGCTGACTCGCACCTGTCCCTTGGAGAAATTATCCTGCCGCTGGGCATTTCGTTCTTCACCTTCACCCAAATCGCCTTTCTGGTCGACACCTACCAAGGCAAGGTGAAGGAATACAACTTCATCCATTACACCCTGTTCGTCACTTATTTCCCTCATCTGATAGCCGGCCCAATACTCCACCACAAGGAGATGATGCCCCAGTTCGGGCATACATCCACCTACCGCTTCAATTACGAGAATATGGCGGTGGGACTGACTATATTCTTTATTGGCCTGTTCAAGAAAGTCATACTGGCAGACGGCATCGCCGCCTATGTCGGGCCGGTATTCAGCGCGCCTGCAGCGGGCATCCATCTTACTTTCATCGAAGCCTGGGTCGGCGCCCTGAGCTACACGCTGCAATTGTATTTCGACTTTTCCGGCTATTCGGACATGGCGATCGGCCTGTCGCGCATGTTCGGCGTCATTCTTCCGCTAAACTTTCATTCACCTTACAAGGCCGCCAACATCATCGAATTCTGGCGCCGCTGGCACATGACGTTGTCGCGCTTCCTGCGCGACTACTTGTATATTCCGCTGGGCGGTAACCGCAAAGGGATGCCAAGACGTTACGTGAACCTGATGGCGACCATGCTGCTGGGCGGACTGTGGCATGGCGCCGGATGGACTTTTGTACTGTGGGGCGGCTTGCACGGACTGTACCTTGTCACCAACAATGGCTGGCGGGCGCTACGCAGGAAGTTGGGATTTGATCCGGATCGTCCGTTGTCGCGCCCGATGCATGCGCTTTCGATGTTGCTGACATTCCTTGCGGTCGTGGCAGCGTGGGTGGTTTTCAGGGCAGACAATCTCGACACTGCCGTTGCAGTACTCAAGGCCATGGCCGGGATGAACGGCTTTGTGTTGCCGTATGCCTGGTTGTTCAGATGGGGTGCGGTCGGACAATGGCTGTCCGCGCATGGCATCGCCTTCGGTGCGAACAATTTCCTGATCCCCCTTACAGGCGGAGCGTATTACTGGATACCGGCTTTGCTGCTGATCGTGTGGCTTGCTCCCAACACCCAGCAGATGCTGGCTGCCTACAAACCGGCGCTTAATATGCTGCAAGACAGCAAGCCAAAATGGCAACAGTGGCGGCCTTCCCACGCCTGGCTGACTGCGGGCGTGCTGTGCGCAGTCTACGCGACGATCTCGATTACAAAGATATCTGAATTCATTTATTTCCAGTTCTAACCTGACATGACATCCCGGCAATTTGTTATCAGATTCGCACTTGGATACTTCCTGCTGCTGGCGCTGATCGGAATATTCAATCGTATCGTCGATCCCGCTTGGTATTACCGTGATACTGAAATCAAAGGCTTTAATGCTGTAAAGCCAACTTTTTTGGACTTTGCGAGAGATGTCAAGCCAGTATTGTTAATGCGAGACCAGCCAGAAGCAATCATCCTGGGTAGCTCATATGCGGAAATCGGTTTTGACCCTACCAATCCATCCTTTAATGATCATGACCGTTTGAAAAGCATGAATTTTGCGTTCGCGAAGGCATTGTGGTCAGAGGTGCAGTGCGATTTTGAGTTCGCTGTTACCCATTCCAATATCAAACGCGCATTGGTGGGTTTTCATCCGGGAAATTTACCGATAAGCAACTGCGAGAAAGACTTTGCAACAATTGGGCAGTTAAATACGATAGACATTCTGTTGACTTACTCCGCGCTTTGGTACTCCATTGAAACTATTAAGCATCAACAGGCAAGCTCTGCCTCTCATACACGGGAAGGGATGTTTTTTTACAATCGCGACAGAAATCCGTTTCCCTTCTTTCAAGAAGATTTGAGAACTCGTATTTCCGAATGCCAAAAGGATTTGAACTCCAGTGTATCTTCGACCGCTTCCAGTACGGCAAATGCGCTCGATCTGAGCGGATTGCAACGCATGATCAGGACAGCGCAGGCCCATGGCGTTGAGTTGGTGTTATTCGCTTATCCCAAGCATGCTTATCTATTAGAACTGGATAAACTCTGTGGCGGGCAGGATGCGCAGTGGCAAACCATGAGACGGATCGCGGAATTCATAGATTCAGAATCAAGGGGACAGGTCCGTGCGTGGCAGTTTTATGGCTATAACGACATAACAGCCAAGCCTGTCAGCAAGAGGAGGGGATATTGGCAGGATGCCAAGCACTTCAACTTTGAGGTGGGAAACATGATGCTGGAAGATATGTTTGACAGAACCCGTGACAGGCCGGCTTTAGCCCGCCCCCTTGATTCGGGCTATGAGGATTTCCTGCGTGAACGTGAAGAGTACTTGCAGTCCCACCCGGAATTCGGGGCAAATATGCAAACCATGTATGACATCAAGTGATCTTGTTACGCCTAAATAAAATTTGATCTGCGGCTAACTTGTCCTCCCCATATGGAGCTTATCGGTATGGTGACGAGGAGATTGAAGGTTACCGATCATCTGTATGCCTTTTCATCTTGCTTCGTTAAAGCCGGATGAATGACCGATATACCAGTTTGCCGTCGCGCGCAATCCTTGCTCCAATGTATAGGGCGGAACCCAACCCAGTTCGCCGCGCAGTTTTGCATCGCTCACGCACAGCGAGCCGAACAATCTGTCGACCTGTGCCGAACGCCCCAGTACTAACGCGGCGGCGCGCAACAGACCAGGGGGAACATTGAACGAGCGGAGTTTGCGCCCCAGCGCCGCAGCGATCTTTTCCACCAGCAGCGCGGTCGAGACATCGTCGCCATCACGCACCAGATAGGTCTGCCCCGCTGCCGCAGCGTGGGTCGCACAAGTGATTAGTGCACTCACCAAGTTGCCGACATACACCAGGCTGCGTTCGTTTCTTGCGCCCGCCAGCGGCAGCGGTATCCCGTTATCTATCGCAGCCAGCAGGCTGATGAAATTCCCCTTCACACCGGGACCATACACCAACGGTGGGCGCACGATCACGACTTCGAGCTTGGTTTCCTGGGCGATGCGCTGCAAGGCTTGTTCAGCCCGCCATTTCGAGATGCCATACGCATCCCTGGGTGCGGGTGTATCCTGTTCAGTATAGTTGTGCTGGCCGTGTGTCTCCTCGCCGTTCACCTTGATCGAACTCACATACACCAATCGTTTAACCCCGACGCTTGCCGCCTGTTCTGCGAGATTTTCCGTGCCGTGCAGATTGACCTTGAGGAATTCTGTCATGGGATCGGCAGCTTTATCCTTCATCACATGCACACGCGCGGCAAGATGGATTACGACATCCATACCTTGCAGCGCATCCGACCAATCGGTATCCCCCTCGATATCTCCCACCGCGACAGCTTCAACACCATCCGGCATTTGTGCTGGTGACCGAATCGCCGCTCGGACGGCATGTCCCTGCCGCAGCAATTCAACACAAAGCGGCTTCCCCACGAAACCATTAGCGCCGGTGATCATGAAATTGATCAAAAAAATGCCCCACGATAGATTGCCAAAACCTGTTCAACGATTCTTTCCTGAGCAAACTCGCTCAACACTCGTTGCCGACCGCGCTGCCCCATACGATGACGCAACTCCGGGTCGGCAAGCAATTCGGCCAACGCATCCGCCAAGGCCGTCGCATCGCGTGCCTTCACCAATAGCCCGTTATCTCCATCTCGGACGATTTCCCTGCAGCCCGGCACATCTGTCGTGACGATAGAGCGTTCGCAGGAAGCTGCCTCCAACAAGGACTTCGGCAGCCCCTCGCGATATGATGGCAAACATACGATATGGGATCGCGCCATTACCTGCGGCATATCTTCGTGCCTGCCCCACCATTCAACCACACCCTCATTTTGCCAAGCCAGAAGTTGAGCCCTCGACACACTCGCCGGATTTCCCTCATCAGGCTCCCCCACCAAAGCAAACCTGGCTTTCACGCCGCGTTCCCGGAGCTGCCTTGCGGCATCGACGAACTCAGCCACCCCCTTATCCAAAAGCATACGAGCCGGCAGCACTATCAGCGGATCACCTTCCGGTTCCGGAGATGGTGCATATAGCGATGTATCCACCCCGGCACCGCGGACCAGGTTTATGTGTTGCTCTAAGACACCAAGACTGGAAATGATCGCATGGTCGTCCTTGTTTTCAACGATCACCGATGTGCCGCGCAACAGCAAACCAAGCATCCTCCGGACTGCGCTTTTCATTATTAGCGCCCGCCGGGATTTGGAAACAAACAGCCAGCCCATTCCGGCCACCCAATTTACCTTGTGGGGGACGCGCATCAAATGTGCAACCAGTGATCCATACAGTATCGGTTTCATTGCGATGTGTTGAACGATATCCGGCTTCTCTTTGCGGTAGATTCTCGCAAGGCGCAGAACGGTGAAAAATTCGCGGAACGGATTGGAACCGCGCCGCGATATCTCGAAAGGGACTACCTTTACACCATGCTGCCGGATCTTGTCCGCGTGCTTGCTGACACGCGTAACCACAACCACTTCGAAACCGGCATCTTTGGCACCCACGATCAACGGCAACCAATGGGAGCAGACAAACCAATCTTCGGTGACAAAAAACAGAACCTTAGGGTGGCTAGTCTTCATATCCGCCAGGATTCTTGACTTGCCAATTCCACGCGTCCCTGCACATCTCCTTGAATCCGCGCTGCGCCTTCCAGCCCAATTCCCGTTCGGCGCGCGATGCGTCGGCATAACACCGGGCAATATCTCCCGGCCTGCGATCCATGATGCGATAGGGCACAGGTTTTCCGCTTGCCGCTTCGAATTCGCGCACGGCCTCGAGCACACTCGTTCCACGACCTGTCCCCAGGTTGAATGTATGCACCCCCTTGTGCTGCGGCAGCCAGTCCAGCGCGGCAACATGCCCGCAAGCAAGATCCACGACGTGGATATAGTCACGAATACCGGTTCCATCAGGAGTAGGGTAGTCATCCCCCCAGATCAGCAGTTCCTTGCGCCGACCAACCGCGACTTGGCTGATGGATGGCATCAGGTTATTCGGGGTGCCTGCAGGATCCTCGCCTATCAATCCGCTTTCATGCGCACCCACAGGGTTGAAATAGCGCAATAGCGCGATATGCCATGAATCATCCGCAAGCATAAGATCGCGCAATATGTCCTCGACCATCAATTTGGAACGGCCGTATGGATTTGTAGCCGAGAGCGGGAAGTCTTCATCAATCGGGACGCTATGCGGGTTGCCGTATACCGTGGCTGAAGAACTGAACACCAGTGATCGTACCCCGGCTTCCATCATTGCTCGAAACACTGCCAGGCTGCCCGCAACATTGTTATCGTAGTAACGCAATGGCTGTGCAACGGACTCTCCTACCGCTTTCAGTCCTGCAAAATGGATTACAGCCTCGATCTTGTGCGCCGAGAGTATGTCAGCCACCTTGCCGCGATTGCGCACATCTTCCTGATAGAAGACCGGACGTCGACCGCATATCTGTTCGATACGATCGAACACAAGCTGTTTGCTATTTGAAAGATTGTCGATGACCACGACGTCATGGCCGGCAATCAATAATTCCAGGCAAGTATGTGCGCCGATATATCCTGCCCCGCCTGTAACCAGCACATTCATGCTTCCTCCGAATCCATTATGAGACCCGTACCTCTGTTGACTGCAACCAAATCAGACATGTGATTTATTCCGGAAACGCTTGGCTATAGGACGCACAAAAAAATAATGCGCCCAATTGACAAGGTATCTGCCGCGAAAGTGCCACAATGACAGCGCAGCTGTCAGCAGCACGTCCCTCGCGACCTTCCAGTTGAGTTTAGCCGTCACATTATCCTTGTGCCGCCGGTATCGAGCCCATATGCCTGGTATGTAGCCATAACTCCCGTCAGTCGAGATCACTTCTATCCACAACATCCAATCAGAAACAACCGGCAATGCCGGGTGAAAGCCATATTCAGGTATTCTTGACCGGCGCACCATCACTGAAGTAGCGGCGTAAGGCGTGCCATGTGTAATAAATCCAGATGCACCACTCCCCGAGCCTATCGGAACCAGCTCACTTGAACGAATTCCCAGCAAAGCCCCATCCTGATCTATCCATTCCACATCGTGACCACAGAGGACACGACTACCATCCTGAGAGAACCACTCGACCTGGCGGGAAATCTTCCCGGGAAGCAGCACGTCGTCTCCGCCCATGAATGCGACAAATTCACCCCTGCAATGATTTAATCCGATATTGCTGTTAGCGGTAATGCCAAGGTTCACTGGATTGAAATACATCTTCAACTTCTCCGGGTAGTCTTTGCCAAGCTCTCTGATTATCTGCCGCGTATTGTCAGTCGAAGCATCATCCGCAACCACGACTTCCAGATTTTCATAGTCCTGCTCCAGCGCGCTGGTAAGCGCCTCCCTGATATAGCGCTCCTGGTTGTAACAGATGACCATTACCGACACCAAAGGGGGATTAGTTGGCATATTCTGTTCTGCGCCTGCGCTCTCAAGTCCGGAATGTTTTTAAGGCCGCTATTACTTTGGATACTTGCTCTTCGTTCATATGCGGGCCGATAGGCAGACTCAACACCTCGCGATGAATGGATTCTGCGATCGGCAGATCATTTTGACACACTCCAATCCCGGCATAAGCCTGTTGCAGATGAGGGGGGATCGGATAGTGGATCATGGTATCTACGCCGCATTTTTTCAGGTGTGCTTGCAGGTCATCGCGATGTTGGCTGCGCACCACAAAAAGATGCCACACCGGATCGGTCCATTCAGGAACATAAGGTAACACCACATCGATATCAGACAGCGCGTTCATATATTCATCAGCAATCGCCAATCTCCGCGCATTCCATGCATCCAGCCTGTTGAGCTTCACGCGCAGGAAGGCCGCCTGCAACTCGTCCAGTCGAGAGTTGAAACCTTGCACCTCGTTGCGATATTTCCCCCGCGATCCGTAATTGCACAGCTCGCGCACTTTTTCAGCCAGATCAGCATCGTTGGTCGTCACTGCGCCGCCGTCGCCAAGCGCCCCGAGATTCTTACCCGGATAAAAGCTGAACCCCGCTGCATCGCCCAAAGTGCCGACACGACGGTTCTTGTAGCGTGCGCCATGAGCTTGCGCTGCATCCTCGATTACTTTCATTCCATGTCTCTTTGCGATGGCATTGATGGCATCCATATCGGCTGGTTGCCCATACAGGTGAACCGCGATGATGGCTTTTGTGCGAGAGGTGATGGCCTCTTCGATTCGCGCCGGATCGATATTATAAGTTCGCACGTCCGGCTCCACCGGAACAGGAGTAGCCCCGGCATGGCTTGCCGCCAGCCAGGTTGCTATGTATGTGTTGGCAGGCACAATGACTTCATCGCCTTCGCCGATGCCGTAAGCGCGCAATATCAGATGAAGCGCATCCAGGCCGTTCCCTGCTCCGACACAATGCGCCGCTTCGCAATATCCGGCGAATTCCTGCTCGAACTGTTTGACCTCATTCCCCAAAATGAACCAGCCCGAGTCAAGCACCCGCTCGAATGCCTCGCGTAACTCGGCACGAAGCTCCTCGTGCGGAGCCTTCAAGTCTAAGAATGGGACATTCATGATTGCTGATTGGCCAATTGCAGGAACTGTGAATAATCGCGAATATAATCTGCCGCATCATAGTGCGTTGACGCGAGCACCATGCACACGGCACCCGATGAAAAATTATCCAGGTCCCGCCACATCATCGGGCAAACATACAATCCGTAATAAGATCGATTAAGGTGGAAACGCTTCTTCTGCTTCCCGTCGTCGAGCACCACATCAAAACTGCCTGACATGGCAACAATGAACTGATGCAAGGTTTTGTGCGCGTGTGAACCGCGGTCCGACCCGCCAGGCACGTCATATAGATAATAGACCCGCTTTATATCAAACGGAATATGTTGACCGCCCTCGATAAAACTCAGGTTCCCGCGTGGATCGGATATCTTGGGAAGAGAAATTTGTTTGCAGTCATCCAGGCTATAACTCATGTTTCCCCTTCGCGATTTGACTTCGCCAGAATCCTGGCGGGATTACCAACAACAATCGTCCCCGGGGCTACATCTTTGGTAACGACGGCACCGGCACCTACCGTTGCACCCGCCCCGATATGTATACCAGGCAAAATTGTCGCGCCGCCGCCTATGCTGGCGCCATCCTCAATGCTGGTTGCCATCAGTTTGAAGTCGACATTTTTACTTTTGGGGTACTTGTCGTTCGCAAAGGTGACATTCGGGCCAATGAATACATCGTTGCCAACGCGTAGACCATTCCATAGCTGAACGCCGGACTTTATCGTGACCCTGTCACCAATTTGCACGTCCCCTTCAACAAGGCAGTGCGAGCAAATATTACAGTCTTTACCTATCCGGGCATGCGGCAGGATAACCACGAATTGCCAGATTTTCGTACCCGAACCGATATCGGACTGTTGAACATCAGCCAACGGATGAATAAACACCTGACTCATATCTCCCATCCCGCTTGGTTATAACGAAGCGATGAATTGTTGAAAATCGTGCCACTGCCGTTGTTTGCTGTACAAGCCCGCAATCTTCTGCCGTGTGCGGTTTGCCATTTCAGCATGGGCAGGCCAATCATCAAGTGCGCGTTCAATCTGGCAAATCAAGTCTTCCGGATCACTATATGTATAGAAATCCACACCCGGCTCGAAACCTTCCGGATAAATGCCTTCTTCCGAGATCAAAAATGCGCCCAGGCCGATCGCCTCGAAAAGCCTCATATTGCTTTTGAAGCCGGCGTTGAAATCAGTAAAACCGTTAACCACGATCTTTGACTGCCCTATGGCCTGATAAAGATCATCGCCATACAACGGCGGATATGCATTCTTTCTCACCTGCTTGCCGGGAAACGTAACCAAGGGTATCTGGATATCTGCCCAGGGAAATTTGTTTCTGATAAATGACGGCATCCCTCTCTCGGAATACTGCAGGTGGCATCTAACGTCTGCACCGGTTTCAACTTTATAGTTGATTAACCTGTCAACAGCCTCAGCTCTGGTTCCGAAGTATCTTCCTGCATATTGTCCATAGAACATCGCATCCGTATTCCGATCCTTACCACCAATTTTCTTCCATGCATCCGGAATGCCCGGCTGCAGCTCACAAGCTGCCAGTCCGGCGCTTTTCCAATACTCAACAAAAGGTCTGTGCAGAGATATATGCCCATCATAATCCAATATGGTCTTTGGCCTTTTCGCAATGATGCCATTCCAGTAGACACGCTTCAATCCAGTCTTGCCTTTACCAAGTTTATTGATGAAACCATGATCGTAAACAGCAGACATGTTATAAAAAACGTCTGGTTTGAATTCTTCTATTTGAGCCAGCTTGATCTCGTCAAGATCAGTTGATCTCAGGCTGTGCTCTCTTGCCCAAAGAAACTGAAGGCGCTCGTAATCCCATAAAGTATAAAATACCTCTTCCGACCTACCCTCAAGGGCAGGCTGCAATATATAAGTCGAGGCATAGCCGTCTTCCATGACTAGACGCTGCAATGCCCTGAAATCCATATCGTCTGTCACCCCGTATTTTCTTTCGAATCGCGCTATATGGGGCGGATATTTGTGGATACACTGATACACTTTCATTTATGCAAATACCTATGTTCCATGACTGCACATCGCTATCAGACTTGAATCCTCCGGTATCAGCAACCGCGAATACCCCGGCATATCCAATATCTGCAGGACCGCCATTGCCACCGCAGATGTCGATGGCCAAATAAAACGGAAAGAAATGCTTTTATTGTCTCGGTTTTTTGGCAACCACGTAATAACCTGCCGTTTCTCCTTCGCAACGCCAATACTTATCAAGCCATGGCGCTATACGCTGATCGATCTGCCAAATCACGAACATCAGCGCATAAATCAATTTTTTCACCGGCCAGGGTCCTCGAATAAACCGATTGGACTGATAGTTGAACTTAAGCGTCCACATCACCCAAAAACCGGTTTGCGGAAACACCTCGATATCTATGAAGCCCGCCTTTTCGAACATGTATTTCAATCCATAGCAGGTATAACGATAATAATCATATGGCGCTTCATGTACCCACCACATGAAGGGCACCTGCAAAACCATGCTCCCGCCAGGTCTTAGTAAACGAAAAGCTTCGTTGAGCATGCTTTGCGGTTCCCTTAGATGTTCCATAACCGAGAGAGAGACCACGGTATCCGCGACTTGATCCTTGATCGGCAACGGTGCATTCAGATCGGCAACAATATCAGCCTTCAACTCGTGCAATGTTGCAGACCAATCCACTCCGACATAGCGATCTACATATTGCAAAAACCAATACCTGTATGGCATCTCACCACATCCCAGATCGTACAAGTCTCCTTTGAAATGAGGTGAAAGCATCTGCAAGAAGCGGTCGCCAGCATCATAGATAAGCCAGTTGAATGCCTTACGGTTAGTGTGTTGCCAACTAATTGAAATGTTCGAGTATGGATTATTGTGCATCAGCGCCATATTTTGTATGTTGTTTTAGTCACGACTATTTTCCCAATTGCAATATTGCTTTTACATTCTTTAGACCCTGTTCACGCGACCACATGGACATCATGATTTCCTTGTTTTTGGACGCATCATCTTTATTAAGCGGCCTATCCAAGTCCGCAATTGTTGTGTCATCGGAAAATGGGAACAGTATTACACCCATACGGGTGTAATACTTGTATATTGGGTTCTCTGGCCGAAGGAATACCTTTCCACCGCGCAATAGCGCCGAACTGATATTACCTATAGCTTGCTGCCGAATATGATTCATGATGTAGTTTCCACAGTTTGATATTGTCTGATTATATTCTGATAGGGGCATGTATTTTGTAAGCGGCACAAAGGAATCACCAAGCAGTTCATATCCAGCTTGTATGATCTTCTCTTGATATTTCATATCACCGTAACTGAGCGGAACTATCACTTTTCTGCCATATATTCCCAGCTTGCTCAGGGCCCGCATCCCCTCGATATGATTATTAGTAGGTGTCGCAGAATTCCCCAAAAGAATGTCATCCCCTGTCAAGTCTTGCAGATTATCCCCACGAAGGAAAACATCCTCTGTGCTGTAGTAATTCAATGGTAAAAACTGGGCCTTGAAATGCGGCAGCGCCTTCTGTAGCGCAGCGAAATCATCTGGTACACAGCATGAAAAGTAATTTACCCTTGCTATAAACGTATTATTTACAAATTGCCCAGAGGTCTTAGAAATCATCCCATTCAAAAATTTACTGATAAACTGCCTTGCCGATTTCTTAGCAGCCGCATTCAATAATTTCCCTGGAAACTGTTTAACAAGTTCTCGCTTTGATACGCCCAGGCTTTTTGTCAACGAGTATGTCTCAGGTAATAGCAATCTTAATCCGTTAGCTTGCAAGATGCTGTAATAATCATATCCCCAGCCACGCCAAACAATAGGCACTTGTTTAGGTATTCGTGACAGTACCAATAATTTCTGCAGGCTTGATAGAAAAAGTGAATGAAAAACCACACAGTTGGCTACTTTTAAGTCTGTTTTGAATTTTTCTGAACTAAAATATTCACCATTGATAAATTCCATGCTGTCAGCTTGCACGGCAAAGGTTTGATTGGGCATGTATGGAATAACTCGCCACATACTTTCTCCAGGCGACGCTTCCTCAAAAAGTCCTTGAAGGAATGGCACAAATCTGTCGTCAGGCGCTACGTTAAGTATCATTTGTTTATTAAGTCGCAAAAACCCTTGGTTACCATCTTGGCCACCACGCAAAGTTTATTTATCGGAATAGTATTTCAGAAAGAATATTCCTTAACATATGAGCTAATATGCTGCTTATTGGCTAGCCAACTTGATTGCCTCAGCGTTGCACCTTGGCCAACTCTCCCTTCATCCACTCTGTAGTCCGTTTGATGCCATCTTGCATTGATGTCGTTGGTGTCCAATGCAATTCTTCACGGGCCAGATTATTATTTAATACGCTCACAGGCACATCAAATGGACGCGCAGGAAGATAGTTGTGTTTGACGGATCTACCAAGTACATCTTCAAGCATGAAGACCAACTCATTCAAACTCGTCCCCGTCCCGGAGCCGATGTTAAAAACACTTTTCTGCCCGGCATATTCCATAGCCCGAGTAAAGGCGTCCACCACATCGCTTATATGAATGTAATCCCTGGTGACACTGCCATCCCCCCATATTTCGATTGGCATTTTGGTAAGGGCGCGGTGCAAAAATACCCCGACTGCACCCTGAGCTGTTTCAATTCGCTGACGTTCACCATAGGGATTGGCGACTCTAAGAGTAATTGTCTTGATGTCGTGCATACGCTCGTACAAATGAAGATATTTTTCAATGGTTAGTTTGGTAATCCCGTAAGAAACCAAAGGCTCTGTGGGATGTTGTTCATCGATAGGCAAATATTTTGGGATACCATACACTGTGCCGCCGGATGAGATGAATATGATTTTTGGGATTTTGCAAACCACCATGGCATTAAATAATTGCAGCGCCCCAACCACATTGCTTTGCACATCATAGATTGGATCATCATTTGAGCTTTTTGGCAGGGTAGTAGAAACCAAGTGAAATACTACATCACCGCCATCTATAGCTCTGATTACATCATGTGTACTCAAAAAATCGCCAGTGATCCATTCCACTTGCTCTCTTTTATTGAACTTTCTGTAAGGCTCAACGCGTGGTCGCTCAAAAATCCGCACTGAATGACCATCCTGTAACAGACGATCAACAATCGCTGACCCAATAAAACCACCGCCGCCAAAGATTATGCATTTCATGCTTTAGGCTATTTCCAGAGGTGTTCGTCTATCAACATATTTCTGATACATCTTGGCCATTTATACATGACTCCAAAAAAGCAACTGTCTAATAGTTCCGGATGTTTACCTAAGAAATTAATGTTCACTCACCCAAGCTAAGAATTTTTTCAATGAGGACTTGGCTCTGCTCATGATATTGATAGTTCTACGCAAAACGAGGCCTGCTGCTTCTTTGGCAAAAGGCCAAGAAAAATAATGGCGAGGTAATGCTCTGCTTTGTACATTAATGGAAATCTGGTGGGGCGAATTCTCGGCAAGATATCTCCTGAATTTCTCCAAGCTGGACTGGTATTCCTCCAGGTAGGGCAGCAGTAGCCCGTCGCTGCCATTGCGGATACCATCTATCGTGCTGCGGGTAAAATGTATAAAGACGATATCCCATATGTCATTGATCTTAACTCTGCCACCCGATGACAGTATCCTGCGTGATTCGATCTGGTTCCAGTTTGCTACATTACATCCCCGGTGGCGTAGTGTTTTTACACCCTCGAAATATATTGGCAGCAGATTCAGATAGGCCTGATCAGCAAACAGACTACGCTTAGTATCCTTGGCGCACTTATATTCGCAAGCGCTCGCCCACCACTCCATTGCAGGTATGCCCTGCATGGAAGCGGCAATAAAGCCTGCGTTGTACAATCCGCTTGTTTGCAATATCTCGAAATTTACCGGATCGACCTGAGGTGATGAAGTCCTCCAGTGCGGCGTAAGAAGCACACTGCTGTCACTCAACTCCTTGGACAGAAAATCAACTTCAGAGTAAAAGAATAAGTCGCCATCCAAATAGAATACCTGGTCAAACCCATGTTGAAGCAAATATATGATGTAGACTGACTTCATTGACCACCGAAAGCAATTCGCATCCTTTTCGGCGTATTTATCTTTCAATCTTCTCGCGACACCGTCAACGCACACGTCTTTCGTAAAATGAAAACTGATTTTCGGAAAATCCTTATATAAAAATGTAAGATCATCACAGCGATCTGTAACGAGTACGTTAAAAATCGCATCTGGATGATATCGTGAAACTGAATGGTGCAAGGCAAGAGCATAATGCAAATAGTCAGAAGTAATAATTGTGCAATATGAAATCTTCATTTGTTTGAATTTATATAATTCCTGGTCATGGTGTTTCAATCATGGGGATATTTTCCGTAAGTCAGTCAACAAATTCCCGGCGGATACTATCCTTATCCAACATACTTTATAGAATACCTCATATATTAGCTGAAGCTGTTTGTCGACTTTTCACCTAATAAATGTTTTACATTCGTAACAAACTTACTCATATCAAAATACTGATCATAAATAGCCCGGCCTGCAATACCAATTGCGTCCAATTTGTCTGAGTTTTCCAAAATCCATGCCAACTGTGATGAAAGTTCCTCTACTGATCCGCTTTTAAATATCAGTCCATTTTTGCCTTCATCCAATAATTGGGCCTGGCCTGTGGCCGATGAACACAAACACACCTTGGAGTTCATGAGGCCCTGAGTAATAACGATGGGCATTGGATCCACTCGTGACGCAGAAACAAACACGTCGGACTCTGCATAAAATCCCTGCAATCTTTCTAATGGCATGTTTTCGTAATATTCAACCTCAGGAATGAGGGCCGCCTTTTCGCGTATTGCACTGTAGTAGGTAACATCACTGTCGGATACGGATAAATGCAAAGATCCGATGATACGAAAAATGGCTTTTTTTCGTAATGCTTCAGGCAGCCTTTCAATAGCCTCTAAAAAGATATCTTGTCCCTTGCGCCGTTCTATCGTGCCTACATTCAAAAATACAATCTTTCCAGATGTATGTGGGTTGTGCGGCAAGGCTGTGTCGGGGCAACCGTAATACAATTGATGCAATTTTTCCCGTGAAGCATATTGCGAAACAGGTGGAAAGCAGAGCGGGCTGCCAAGCCATATACTTTCGCAAGCAGCAAATAGCAATGGCAAATCAACTTTGCCAGCCACCAATTTAACGGTAGCTTCGGCTTCATGTATCCACCATGTCATCCGCTTGCCTATCCCTCTAAAGAAACGGATAAACTTATATGATGATATAGAGGTTGCAATAACTTGATCAAAATCTGCCACAAAATCGCATGCTTCAGCAGAGTAGTACGTGTAGCTAAACAATAGTGGGTCAATGAGAGTAACGAATCCCTCCTTTTCAAATTCTTTACGCAATGGGCCCTCTTTGGGAGAAATGACTAATGGTCGCTCACCATGAATTGACAGGAGAGCACGAGCCAAATATAAAACCGCATAGGGCGTACCTGTGCGAGAAAACTCATGCACTACCAATAATATTTTTGGGCCACGACCTGAATGCTGCACATCAATTGTGTATGGCGAGACATATTCCGTTAAGCTTATTGGAGGTTGCTTAACGTCATTCATATACTTACGAACCGCAAGTGAAACTTCTTGCGATTTTCAATATTCGTCAACGTCAAGCACACTTTTAACAAGCTAAACAGCTTCATATTGATTTACTCAAAGCATTGGTTGTTTTAAACAAGTAGCAGCAAGCAGTAAATTAGCCACACCACTGTGTTGTGCAATTTCTCACGTCGAATTGCTGGTTGCATAAAATAAGAGATAGCGCCTAGTAAATTATTAATTCTTTTTACGCATAAGTCGTGTGAAAAAGCGAAGAGGGCGAGTCACCCGCCACGAAAATGAACTATAAACAGCATTGATTTTTGCGTCTTGCTCAGTAAGATAGGTATCAAATTCGCCAGTCAATCTGATGAAATCCATATATGTAAAAGAATAAAGTCTTTGAATTTTGTCGCATCTTGCTACGTCATTAATTAACTCGAACAACCATGCCAAGCCCAGTTGCCAAGCATTTCTCTGATTACATTCATATAAACAAGCCATGGCTAACAGGAATTTATTGTCATAACCTTCAGCGTTTTCAAAGCGTTTTAGATTCGGAAACGTAGCAACGATGTCCTCATATTTTGATATTGAAAGATAATTTTTCCGTATTTCATTCCATTCGTTGCTAGTTCTGATTGCTACATCTGTTCTGTTACCACTGGTATTTGATTTGTCCGAAAATCTCCGATGCATTGTCAACTTTTCTTGAATAATATGTATGGGAAGTTTGATTAGAACCCTGCTCCACATATCGGCATCACCCGTCTGAGCCAAGCCGTAGCGATATAACCCAGCATCCTGGTAGCACTGCTTTCTGATCAGCACGCTAGGGTGATTCAGATGATTTTCTCCAAGAAATAGTTGATTGAGCCACTGCCATTGGGTTTTGTTTTCCTGATCAAACCAATCTCCTGTCAACTTAACACCATGTTCGTCGATTATTTGCACCCAGGTAAAAACTGCGCCAATTTTGGGGTTTTCATCCAGAAAGGCAACCTGCCTTTCCAGCTTATCGGGTTCCCAAACATCGTCTGAATGATGAATGGCGATATATTCACCCGAAGCCAGCTCGGAAATGGCCTTATTAATACCGTAAATACCCCTCTTCGATACTTTATTGCGAAATGATTTAATACGAGGGTCAGAATAGTCATTAATGACTGCCCATGAGTCATCTGTTGAAGCATCATCCCAGATTATCAATTCGAAATCGGTGAAAGACTGATTGAGTACGCTATCAATCGCCTCTCGAATGTATTTTTCGTGATTGAACGATGTCAAAATTACAGAAACTTTGGGCATATTCATCTTCAAATTACCCCTTGATTCATTGAGTGAGGCTCTGTTTTACCTAGGTAAACAAGATACCCGACTGGGTAATCAGATGAGTCCAGAATTTGTTTGAATTTGACATTGAAAAACTCATTGACCCTTACTTTATCTTCTATCATTCCTGCTTTGTCGGCAAAGTAATTCATGAATTCGATAGCTATAGCTGTTGTCAATGTTCCATTTGGCTTTGCTAAAAAACTCAAGCCCCGCTGATCTGCAAATGATTTAATGTCTTTGATTTTTGGCAGATCGCATTCCAAATGTTCTTTTGCCCATGAAGCACCCGTAATATCAATAAATAGCTGTAATCTTTCTTTTTCATATGTATCCTCAATAAAGAATGGATTCAACAAAATCACACCACTCCTTGATTTCCTGAGCAACTGTTCCAAAAATGTATTTCGGTCAACTGCAGGAATATGTTCAAGCACATGACACGAGACAACATAATCGAATTCACCGTCGGGAAATGGCAGGTTTATCCCTGAAATGCCGTTTGTGCTTGGATCAGCCAGACAATATGTTGCCTCGGGTATAAATGACGCGAGCATTCCCTCCCCGCCACCAACGTCCAAGACTGAATAATTTTTATCTTTACTTCTTGAATTTAGTTCAGATGCAAGCGAGGCTAAGCGAAAGTAACCATTATGGTTCATTGTCTCCGGCTTCGGCATAGCAGAACGAGCTAAGTCTAAGTCCTTTTCTACATCAACATGCGAAGCGCCAAGATATTCTGCTGTCTTAAGTTCGGCATAAGATAGATATGCTTTATTCCTCCTTAACGCGTCGGCAGCGTACTGTAGATGTAATTCCGAATTAAGGGGATCTCTTGCAATAAGTTCCCCATAGTTTATTTCCGGGCGCGTAACGGATATGGAGTATCTTTTCATAATTGAGGTTTTAGCATGTCGATTGGGATTACGCGCAATTGTTAATCCCATTTTATTAATCAAACCAAGGATAATTTTTTTTACCACGCTCATATACTCTCGCTTAAGTAGTCTTGTGGTGCAATTTATGGCCATGTATTTATCAAGTTTGTGACGCATACGGATAGGAAAATAGCACGCCCTGGGAATACTCAACATCCACCTCAATCGCATGAATCCAGTTTTTTCAAGGCTGCATAGGGCGTGTCCGAACCCCGGCCAAAATTAAACACTCATTCAATAATTCCTCACATAGCAGCCGGCAAGTCAACAAATAAACCGTCCCTCCTGCGAGGGTAGCCAAACTGAGTTCGATTATCGGCAATGCTTGCATTGTGTTCGTCACCAGGTAAACAACGCCGATCATGGGTAACACCGCAATGAAATTCACCGCAAGATCGCGTATTTGTTTCAAACCGCCGTATCCCAATAATGCTTCTGTGTAATGCGTGTTTACAAAATATCCAAAGATCGAGACAAATACCTGCGTCCAGGCAATCGCCATGACCCCGTAGAAACTCGCTGCTACGGTCAGGCTGATCGTGAACACTTTTTTGAGTATCGTGATCTTGAAGAACAAATCCGATCGCCCTTGCGCCTTCAATATATTCAGGTTCAACACGTGTAGCGGCCACAGCAGTCCGCCCAACCCCAACACTTGCAGGATCGGCACACAGGGCAGCCACTGCGCGCCGAACAAGGTCAGCACCAGCGGCTCGGCAAGGATGATGAGCCCCACCAATATCGGGGTATTCACCAGCATGGCTATCGCCTGCGCCTGCCGCAGCCCTCTGACCAGGCGCGCCTTATCTTCCTTCACCGATGCAAATGTCGAGAAGGCCACCCGATTGATGACGCCCATCATAAGCGTGATCGGAAGTTGCTGGGTATTCTGCGCGCGACTATAGAACCCCACATCGCGAACCGAGTACAGCTTGCCGATCAGGATCAGGTAGAGATTGGTGGAGAATACATCGGTCAGGGTTGCCGCCATTGAATAGCCGCCAAAGCGAAAGAATGACCGTAGCGAGGCCATGCTGAAGGTCCAGGCTGGCCGCCATGGATGCCAGAGCCAGAGCAGCAGTACCGAAATGATGCTGGATAACACCGAGTGTCCGGCCAGACTCCACACGCCATAGCCCCGGTTGGCCATATATATTGCCAGCCCGCCGGCCAGCGCCGAGCTGACCACACCCACTTTGGCCAAGGTCTTGAAGTTCATCTCTTTACTGAGCAAAGTACCGTGGATGGAGCCGAAAGCGCCTACAAAAAGACTGACTGCCATCGCATAGGTCAGAGATTGCAGCACCGGTTGCTTGAAGAACGCCGCGATCCAGGGTGCGGCAGCGCACAGCAGCAATGCAGTAATTGCGCCCATCCCCAGATTGAAGAAGAACACCGTGGACTCCTCCGTGTGCGTGGTGTTCTGGCGCTGGATCAGCGCGGAACTGAAACCGCTGTCGATGAAGATGCTGGCCACGCCGGTGAACAATGCGAGCATTGCGACCACGCCGAAATCTTCCGGGGCCAGGAGACGTGCCAATACAATGGTGACAACAAACTGCACCCCCTGGCGCAGGAACACGTCGAGCGCACTCCATTTTGTCGCGCTGGTGGTCCTTTGATGCAATGTCGTCATGGGTCGTGGGTTATGGTTGGACTGGTACATTTAACTTACCGCTGTCACAAGAATTTCCGGTGCTTCCAGGTGCGCGCGCTTCAGGATCTCGCAAATGCGCTCCACGTTTTGTTTTGAGACAAGCGCGCCGATCGGCAACTGGATGCACGATACGGCCAAGCTATCGGCAATGGGCAATCGGCTTTGATACTGCGGCAACTCCTGCGCATACGGGATGCTGCGATGCAGGACGGGATGGAAACAGCGTCGAGCATGCACGTTCTCCGCCTTGAGCAGTGCGACGAGACGATCGCGTGAAATGCCGAATTCACTTTCATCGACACGGCATACCACGTTCTGGTGATTCGACACGCTGACTTCGCCGTGCCTGACCAGTTGCAGACCGGGTATCGCGGCCAACTGCGCTTCGTAGATCTTGCAGAGATCCTGGTTGTTCTGCCGGTTCTGTGCAAAATCTTCCAGGTTCAGCAACGCGATCGCGCACTGCGCCTCTGACATGCGGCCATTCACCGTCTTGGTGACTTCGACCGGCTTTCCTGCCCCGGCGCTGCTGCGCATGGTGCGCAGGCGTGCGGCCAGTTCGTCGTCATTGGTGCAGATGCAGCCGCCTTCGCTGGCGTTCAGGATATTGTCCTGATGGAACGATAACACCTCGGCGCGCCCGAAGTTGCCGATCTTAATCCCATCAACAGCGCAGCCAAATCCATGGGCCGCATCGAAATACAACTGCACTCCGCGTGCCTCGGCCAGTTTCGCGAGTGCCTTGGTATCGCACGCCCCGCCCCACAGATGTGCACCCATGATCGCGCTGACGTCCTTGTCGATCAGCCCGGCAACCTGGTCGATGTCGATCTGGTGCGTGTCCGGGTCTGCGTCGCAAAACACCGGCTCCAGCCCGGCCCAGCCCAGCGATTGTGCGGCGCCGATATGGGCGAATGCCGGCAGGATCACCTTGCCCTTCAGCCCCAGCGCGCCGGCCAGCATCATCATGCCGACGGTCTCGTTGGTCACGCAGATCGCATGCTTGACGCCGAGGAATTGCTGCAGCTTCTGCTCGAGCTGCTGGTTCAACGGCCCGTATTCGGTGTAGTACTGGCGCTCGAAGATGCCGCGGAAGGATTCCCGATAGCGCTGCCATGACGGGAAGTAGCGTTGCCCGCAGTGCAGCGACTCCGCAAATGCGGGTGGCGCGCCAAACAACGCGAAGTCTTTAGTGCTCATTGTTGTTGTGCCCCTTGTTGTTGCAGGCGCGCCTTGATGGATGCCGCATTGGACGAGATGAAGCTCATCAACCCGACGATATCGGCGATGTCCTCGTTGCTGACCAGGTGTCCGCAGGGCGGCAGGATGAATCGTTCCGCCAGCCGGTCAGTCACCGGCAGTTCCACCGGCACATGCGGGTAGGCCATGCGCTTGCGATGCAGCGGCGGCGTGTAATAGGCGCGCGCGAGGATCATCTCGGCGTTCAATATGCTCACGGTATCGGCGCGGGATAGCGGCCAGTCGTCGAGGACCTCGATCACGATGTTCTTGTATCCGGGGTGGTGGCTCTCGTCGAACTCGTACAGCCGGATTCCCTTGAGCGGCGCAAGCAAACGCTGGTAGGTCAAATAGCGTTCGCGGTTGCGCGCAACCTGATCCTCGAGGTCATCCAGTCCGGCCAGCGCCATCGCGGCATGGATCTCGTTCAGTCTGGCATTCAAGCCGCCGGGCACCGCGACATCACCCTGAACGTCCAGGCCGAAATTGCGCATCAATGACAGCCGCTGCGCAAGTTGTGCATCATTGGTAGTGATGTAGCCGCCCTCGAAGCCGTTCACCAGTTTGCTCGCGCCCAGCGAGAATATCTCGGCGGCGCCGAAGCTGCCGATCTTGCGCCCCGCGGAGGATTCGTAGACCGATTCGACCGAATCGAACAGCAGCGGGATGTTCTTCTCCCCGGCAAGTTCGACCAGGCCGTCGATGTCGCAGAAGTTCACGATGGGATGGACGCCCAGTATCAGCGCGGTGTTCTTATTGATGCAGGGACGCACGGTCGCGGCACTGTTGGCCAGCGTGGTTTCCTCGACATCGCAGAAGTGCGGCTTGAGCCGGGTCCATGCCGCGATATCGGCCATGCGGCGATAGGTGAACGAGGGCATCACGATCTCGGTTCTGCCTTCGATTGCCAGCGCCTTGATGGCGAGTGCCAGCGCCCAGAATCCGCTGCAGAAGGCGATGCAGAATTTTGTCTGGTGGAATGCCGCCAGCCGCTGCTCGAGTTGCTTTACCAACGGACCGTCATCTGTGTACTGGTGACGATCGAAGAATGTCCTCGAGTAATCCAGGAATTTGTCGAAATCCGGGCGCACCAGGTTCGAGGTCGGCTTGGGCGTTGCGAACATGCGTGCTCCGCCAAAGATCGCCAGTTCCTCTATATTGCTTTTGATGGCCAAGATTATTTGTCTCCGGCCTTAGCGGCTCAACAGGACATCGTAGCGATAGTAGCCGGCGTAATATTCCGGCGGCATCACCGAAAACTTTGCCTTCCATCCGGCATCGCCTGCCAGCTTGGTGAATTCGTCCTGGCTGCGCCAGATGCCGATCTGCGATTCGTGATCCGCCATTTCCTCGGCGCTGACACGTTTGTCCTTGTAGAAGGCTTTTGCCCTGTCCTTGTCGGGCAGATTGCCGATGAACACCTTTTCCACATTGGTGAATTTATCGTGCATGGTGCGCAGCACTTCTATGGCATCTGCAGCGGGAAAATAGGAAAAGCTGCCGTAGCAGAGCACCTTGGTGAATTTTTCCGGATGCGCTTCCTGGCGTACATACTCTGCCGCCCCGAGTGTCACGAACCGGTAGCCGGGCAATCTTTCGAAGTTTTTCTTGGCGACCGAGATCAGGTGTTCCGAGAAATCGACGCCCTGATATTCCGCAATAGAATCGAACAGCAAACTGGACAGCGCGCCGTTGCCGCAGGCCAGGTCGAGCAGCCTGTCATCCGGCTTGAGCCGGAGTGCTGCCTGTATCGCATCGACGATCATTTTGATCTGCTCGTCCGATACCGGCTCGCCCTGCACGGTGCGGCGTATCTGCCCCCAGAAATCATCCGGAGAGCGCGATTTTGCGTGTTCGTTGTGGTCGAACTTTTTATAGCCGGGATTTTCGTTTTGCATGTTTAATTCCTTTATGTTGCTGCTACTGTTTCATTACTGCCGTGCTTTAGTCGAATGCATCAATCTGCCAGCATTGCTAATGAACAACCTCCGCCGGTGCAAGCAATCGGTACTTGGTCAGCAGCCGTTGCATCTCTTCAACCGGGTTGAACATCAAGACATCGATGATGGACAGAAACGGCACCCAGGTTTCGCCGCCCTGGTCATATCGTTCATTTTCTGCCTCCAGAAAGTGCAACGTGATTCCGCGTTGCTGAAACGCTTCCCGGTGATATAGCCCGGTTCCGCCGATCGGATTGGTGTAGTCCGTCGCACCCAGGCGCTTGCATATTTCCAGCACGCGCTGCTCTCCGGCCAAACTGTCATCCTTTTCCATGCCGGAAGAAGTGATGATATTGCAAGTCAGTCCCATGTAATCGGCGATGCGCCTGATCAGGTTCTCGTTGAATCGCGCGACATTGTTGTTCTCGAACGTCAGCAATTCTTCCAGCATCGGAAACACTTGTTGGTAACAGGATGCCTTGGCGTAAGCCTGTTTGATCAGGTTGATGATGTCCCTGCGCGCCTGTTTGTCATCCACATAATTCCTGGCATTGATGGGCAGGTCGTATGCATCTTTCTGTACCGGGAAGGTGATCATGCGGCTCGTGCCATTGAGCAGTATTCGGTTGCGGTTGACCCAGCCGCCCTTGATGTACTGCACATCGTCATGCAGCACGAACACGTCGCTTGCCGCGATGAGCTGGAAGTACCCGATATACGGGAAGAAGTAGGGCTGCATGATGGCAACCTTCATGACCCGTCCGTTACCAGCACGCGTATCACGGCGGCCACGTCGCTGATCATTCCTTGATCCATCGTGGTCCCTGTAGGCAACACCACCACCCGGTCGGCAACTTTTTGCGTGTTGGGCAACATCAGTCCGGCATGGGGATACAACTCGCGATATGGTTGCATGTTGTGGCAGCCCGGCCAGAAGTATTTGCGCGCGCGGATGTTCTCGGCGTGCAGTGTTTCGATGATGCGGTCGCGCGATACCGGGCAATTTTCTCCGACCTCCATCACCACATACTGGTAGTTGTTGCGCTCTGTTTCGTCATAGGCCAGCAGGCTGATACCGGGCAGGCCGGAGAGTGATTCGCGATAGGCCAGATGGTTGCGGCGGTTCGCCGCGATCACGTCGTCGATGGCTTCCAGGTTTACCAGTCCCATCGCGGCAACGACCTCGATCATCTTGCCGTTGGTGCCTGGATGCACGACCTTGTCAATCGACACGAAGCCGAAGTTGCGCATCAGGCGCATCGCCTCTGCCAACTCGTCGTCGTTGGTTAGGGCTGCACCACCCTCGAAGGTGTTGAAGAACTTGGTGGCGTGAAAACTCAGAACTTCGCATGCGCCGAAGCTGCCTATCGTTTTGCCCTTGTATGAGCAGCCGAACGCATGTGCGGCATCGAACATCAGCTTGAGACCGTGCTCGTCGGCGATCGCCTGCAACTCATCTGCCGGCGCACCGCGTCCCCACAGGTGGACGCCGATGATGCCGGTGGTGCGCGGCGTGATCATGCTGCGCACCGCGGCAGGGTCCAGGTTGTGTGTCACCGGATCGATATCCGCAAACACCGGCGTGATTGCCTGCCAGTTCAGCGCGTGTGCGGTGGCAATGAAGGTGTATGACGGCACGATCACTTCGCCTTCCAGTTTCAGGGCGCGGATCGCGATCTCCAGCGCGATGGTGCCGTTGCACATTGCGATGCAGTGCCTGACGCCGTGAAGCTCGGCGATGCGCTGCTCGAGTTTCTGCAGCATCGGCCCGTTGTTGCTCAGCCAGCGATGATCGAAGATCTCGCCCACATGGTGCATGAATGCCTCGCGGCTGCCAATGTTGGGACGACCGACGTGCAACGGATACTCAAAGGCCGGCGGCGCTCCGTTGATGGCAAGGTCTTGCGGTTTCAGGATTGGCTTCATATCAGGGTTGATCCAGTCAAATCGCGATTCAGGTGATTTTGATCAGCCCGCGCTGCGACATTTCGCCGATGACCTGTTGCACGCAGGCATCGATCTCTGCACTACCGGTATCCACGGAGAGTTCTGGATTTTCCGGCGCTTCGTAGGGCGATGAGATGCCGGTGAATTCGGGGATCTGCCCGGCACGGGCTTTTTTGTACATGCCCTTGACGTCGCGCCCCTCGCAAATCTCGATCGGCGCGTTGCAAAAGATCTCGATAAAGTCGCCGTGCTCGACCATGCCGCGCACGCGCTCTCGGTCGGCACGATAAGGCGAGATGAACGCGGTCAGCACGATCACGCCCGCCTCCATGAAGAGCTTGGCCATTTCGCCGATGCGCCGGATGTTCTCCACGCGGTCCTTGCTCGAGAATCCCAGGTCGCTGCACAAGCCATGCCGGACATTGTCGCCGTCCAGCACGAAGGTGCGGCAGCCCTGCTGATGCAGCGATTCTTCAACGGCATGGGCGAGCGTGGATTTGCCCGAGCCGGACAGGCCGGTGAACCAGACGATCGCGCCGCGATGGCCGTTTTGCTGCTGGCGGCGCGCGCGGGTAACAGTGGCGTGATGCCAGACGACGTTGCTTGCTGGAGAGGTTTTCAAGATGTTTGCTCCAATCGATTTCCAGGTTTAGAAAGAGGTATCTTTGCGAGAATATGCAATTCCTCGTCCGCTTCGGGGAGCACGAAGAATTCCGGGTTATGCAAATCTTCTTTGTTGTAGCCCAGTTCTTTACCGGTAGCGTCGCACACGATGCCGCCCGCCTCGTTCACGACCGCATGGGCGGCGGCTGTGTCCCATTCCATCGTCGGGCCCAATCGCGGATAGAAATTTGCCTCTCCTTCTGCCACCAAACAGAACTTCAGTGAGCTTCCCATGCTGACGGATTCGTGAGCGCCGAGTTTTTCGAGCAACTCTGCGGTGCGCGCATCGCTGTGCGAGCGGCTGGCGACGACCTTGATGGTTTGCCCGGCCTGATACAGCCTGACCCCGATCGTGCGTGCGGCGCTGCTGCCGCGCTGCACGAACGCACCCGCACCTTTTGCCGCGTAGTAGCAGGTTTCCAGCACCGGCGCATACACTACACCCATTACCGGGATGCCGTTTTCGATCAGCGCGATGTTGACGGTGAACTCGCCGTTGCGCTTGATGAATTCCTTGGTGCCGTCGAGCGGATCCACCAGCCAGTAGCTGGACCATTGTTTGCGCTCGGCATAGGGAATGTCTGCTGCTTCTTCGGAAAGGATGGGCAGATCCGGCGTGAGTTCTTTCAGGCCGGCCACGATGGTCCGGTGAGAGGCCATGTCTGCCAGCGTGAGCGGGGAATCATCGGCCTTGCTGCTAACTCCCGCCTCGCCGCTGTGATACACCGCCATGATCGCCTCGCCCGCTTCGCGAGCGAGTGCCACGACCTTGGGCAACAGCGCTGCACCCTTGCCGGTGGTCAGCAGTGGTGCAGTATGGCCGTAGACACCGGCAGGTGTGCCAATTTGCGATTGCGCATCACTCATTGGCATTCTCCAGCAAGCCTTTTTGTTCGGCTTCGCGCTTCAGTGCCTCGATTTCAGCGCGCAGCCGCTCGTATTCCTGCATCTTGTACTTGAGGAAGCGCACCGTCATGCGCGCTTTTTCTTCCACGCCGTGCGGCGTGAGCAGATAGGCATAAGCGAGCTTGTTGTCGCTGTTGCGAAAATTATTGACCTTCAGCAGGCCTTTGGCGACCAGCGCGTTCAGGCAGAAATTGACCTTGCCCAGGCTGATACCGAGACGTTTCGCCATATCCCTTTGCGACAGTCCGGGGTTGTTTTCCAGTGTCTTGAGCAAGCCGTAGTTGGTGTCTTCGTCGTGCATGTGAAGTGCGTTCATTTGATGAACGCTCATTACAACAGCCTTTGCGGGGTGGTGTCAAGCAGGAATCGAGGATGCCTGCTGTGACTGATTCAGGATTGAATCAATGATATTTTGCGGCTGCAGCCGCTCCTTCATCATCGCAACGACTGATTGACCTTGCCCAGTTCATCTTCGCTCAGCGCGCCTACTGCCGCTTTCAGGCGCAACTGGCTGATCAGGTAGTTGTACTGCGACTGGTACAGGTCGCGGCGGGTAGCATAGAGCTGTTGCTGTGCATTCAGCACATCGAGGTTGGTGCGCACGCCGACTTCCTGTCCGAGCTTGCTCGCTTGCAGCACGTTCTCGCTGGAAACGAGTGCTTGTTGCAGGGCCTGGACTTGGGCCATGCCGCTGACCACGCCGAGATAGGCCTGCCGTGTCTGGGTTGCAACAGTGCGCAGGGCATTTTCCAGCTCCTGCTTGCCGCGCTCGTAGTTGGCCTCCGCTTCGCGCCACCTTGAGTTCACGGCGCCTCCCTGGAACAACGGCATGTTGAATTGCACGCCTATGCTCTTGTTGGTGCTTTCATTTGCCCCGAAACCGCCCCCGCCGGTATTGTTCCTGGTGTAGTTCGCTACCAGGTCCAGCGTCGGATAATGTCCTCCGCGATTGCGCGCCACCTCTTTTTCCGCCAGCTCTGCGCCCGCACGTGCAACTGCAAGTTGCGGACTGTTCAGTTGAGCTTCTTCTACCCATTTTTCCATGTCGGCGGGCTGCGGCGCTTCCAGCCTGAAATCCTTCCCTAAAGGTTTGAGATCCTGCGGCATCGCGTTGATCAGTTGCTGCAGCGCGCGTCGCTTGATCTCAAGGTCGTTCTGCACCGCGATCTGCTGTGCGCTGGTCAGGTCGTAGCGCGATTGCGCCTCGAGCGTGTCGGTGATCGTCGCGCTGCCCACATCGAAGTTGCGCTTGGCCTGTTCCAGTTGTTCGGAAATGGCTGTCTTTTGCGCCTCCGCGAGCTGCACGCTGTCCTTCGCGATCAGCACGTCGAAATAGGCTTGCGCGACACGCAGCACCAGGTCCTGTTCGGCGATCCTGAATTGCGCCTCGGCTTGCACTGCCTGCAATTCGCCTTCGGTATATGCCAGCCAATTTTGCTGGCGGAACAACGGCTGCACCAAATTTACGCCATAGCCGTGGCTGTTATAGCGAGAATTGCCATTAATCCCAGGGAAAGGCGGTGTCGCATACAAAGTGGTTTGATCATTGAACGTGCTGTTCGCACTGAGACTGATCGAGGGCATCAATGTGGAACGACCCTGGGACAGCTTTTCGAGGCCGGCATTCCGGGCAGCTCTAGCTGACGCAAACACCGGATCGTTTGCCTGTGCGGCGCGAAAGGTCTCCAGCAGGTCGGCTGCCTGTGCGCCGTTGCCGGCGACCAGCAGCATTACAAGAATAAGCTTTGACTGAATGATATTCATCAAATTATGCGCAATAAGTATATTAGAATGTTCTAATACTACAGCTTGCTGTCCGGTTGCGCAATCCCGGTCTGCCGGTTCAGAACACGAACCGCTTGGGTTGCTGCGCATTTTGCAGCGGCGCGACACAGGTTTCCATGACATTCACAGTATGGTAGGTATCCGTTGCAACGCGGGTGATCAGCTTCGCCTCCATCACCGGCGCATCGCCGACGATCGCGAACAAGCGGCCGCCGATCTTCAGGCTTTTCTGAAATTCCTCGGGCAAAACCGGCGTAGATCCGGTCAGCACGATGACATCATAGTTTTCGCTGTTTACCCAGCCGTGCGATGCATCGCCAATTTCAAGGGTGATGTTTTCACGCTGCATAACAGCCAGGTTCTGCCTGGCCATGGCATTCAACTGAGGCACGATCTCCACCGAGGTGACGTGCCCGGCCAGCGCAGACAGCAGCGCGGTCAGGTAACCGCTGCCGGTGCCCACTTCCAGCACTTGGTCGTTGCGGGTCAGATGCAATTCCTGGACGGTGCGGGCTTCCAGCTTGGGTTGCCACATGTATGCGCCGTAACCCAGCGGGATCTCCATGTCCGCAAAAGCCAGTCCCTTCATTCCCTTCGGCACAAACTGCTCGCGGCGCACTTGCTTGAGCAACTCGAGAATACGGCCCTCCAGCACTTCGCACGGGCGTATCTGTTGCTCTATCATGTTGAAGCGCGCTTGTTCCACGTTTTGCATCTTTTCCTCCCCAATTCGCTGCTTTGTTATATATGATTATTGTGGGCAGTATAGCAACACAGCCTTGCACGCTCAACAACACCCGGAATAGCCAAGCATACTCCAGTTGCGCCAAGCATGCTGCATCTGTCACTACCCGAAAGCTCGCTGTAGCTGGCTGGGACGCGCCCCCGTGACCAGCATGCCTTGAGGAACCTCTGATTTGCTTTTCATCTGCCTTTCCATTACCTTGCGCAAATCTGCTGGGGGTCTCTGCCGATATTCCATTTTGGGCAGAGTGAGAAAGTCCCTTTGAACCTGTACGGGTAATGCCGTCGTAGGGAAGCATCGTTCCGATGCTTCCTGATTTAAGGAGCATCACCATGAATGCCATCCCAAAATTCATTGCCGAATCCGCACACGTCGATGCGGCTGCGATCAAACCGTTGCCGAATTCGCGCAAGGTCTATGTCGAAGGTTCGCGCCCGGATATCCGGGTGCCGATGCGCGAGATCTCGCAGTCCGACACTCCTGACGGCATGGGCGCGGAGAAAAACCCTCCCATCTATGTATACGACTGTTCCGGTCCGTATACCGATCAGGCGGTGAAGATCGATATCCGTTCCGGCCTGCCCGCGTTGCGCGAGGGTTGGATCGTTGAACGCGGAGATACCGAAGTGCTTGGCCAGCCCAGCTCGGCATACGGACAGCAGCGCCTGAGCGATCCTGAACTGGCTGAGATGCGTTTCAATTTGCGGCGCGCAGCGCGCAAAGCCAAACCGGGCAGCAACGTCACGCAGATGCATTATGCGCGCGCCGGCATCATCACGCCGGAGATGGAATACGTCGCTATACGGGAGAACCAAAAATGCGAGGGGCTTTCACCGATGCTGTTGCAACAGCATTCCGGCGAGAATTTCGGCGCACACATGCCCAGGCAGATCACGCCGGAGTTCGTGCGCAACGAAGTGGCTGCGGGACGTGCGATCATCCCGGCAAATATCAATCATCCCGAAGCCGAGCCGATGATCATCGGGCGCAATTTCCTGGTGAAGATCAACGCCAACATTGGCAACTCGGCGTTGGGCTCAAGCATCCAGGAAGAAGTGGAAAAAATGACTTGGGCGATACGCTGGGGCGGTGACACCGTGATGGACCTTTCCACCGGCAAGCACATCCACGAAACGCGCGAATGGATCATCCGCAATTCTCCTGTCCCGATCGGTACAGTGCCGATCTACCAGGCGCTGGAAAAGGTCAACGGCAAGGCCGAAGAGCTGACGTGGGAGATATTCCGTGACACGTTGATCGAACAGGCCGAGCAGGGCGTGGACTATTTTACGATCCATGCAGGCGTACTGTTGCGCTACGTGCCGATGACCGCCAAGCGCATGACCGGCATTGTTTCGCGCGGCGGCTCGATCATGGCGAAATGGTGTTTGGCGCACCACAAGGAGAATTTCCTATACACCCATTTCGAGGATATCTGCGACATCATGAAGGCTTATGATGTCAGCTTCAGCCTTGGCGATGGCTTGCGTCCAGGCTCGATACATGATGCCAATGACGAGGCGCAACTCGGGGAATTGAAAACGCTTGGTGAACTCACGCAGATTGCCTGGATGCACGACGTGCAGGTGATGATCGAAGGTCCCGGCCACGTGCCGATGCATCTGATCAAGGAGACCATGGACCTGCAACTGAA